>Ga0172368_10000251_pt1 | contig 76554 bp, 93 predicted proteins | sample Lak11m_FD_114540 | JGI IMG/M metagenome (GOLD analysis project Ga0172368, IMG submission 114540) | Freshwater microbial communities from Kabuno Bay, South-Kivu, Congo - kab_022012_11m | ecosystem: Environmental > Aquatic > Freshwater > Lake | place: Democratic Republic of the Congo: South-Kivu...
TGTATTGCAAGATCTGATATAGGAGACGTTACAAGTAAGGATGTAATGGAATTAAAAATAATTCACGAAAGAGATCCAAAGAAAGGAGTTTTATTTTTATTTAATTCAAATATTTCAAAGGAACTTGAAGATGAAGTAAATAAAAGCAATATCCCTATATTTAAAAACAATATTATATATAAATTAATAGAAGATTATGAATCTTGGCTTATTAAAATAAATAAGCAAGAGAAAGACAAACTATTAAAAGAAATAGTTTATCCTTGTAAAATAAAGGTTGTTAAAAATTGTATATTTAGAGTAAGTAAACCATCAATCTTTGGAGTAAAGGTTCTTGCTGGAAAATTAGTTCCAGGAGTTACTTTGCTTGATAAGGATGGAAATGAATTTGGTGTTGTTGAAGGAATTCAGACAGAAGGAAATAAGCTTAATTCTCTTGAATTTGATAAGGAAGCTGCAATTTCTGTAAAAGGGGTTACTTATCTAAAAGATTTCACAGAGAATTCTGTGTTTACAGTTAATATCTCTTTAGAGGATATCAAAAAACTTGAAGAAATTGGTATTCAATTTACTGTTGATGAAGAAAAGTTAATTGAAGAAGCACAAAAAAGAAGATACAAAACACATGAAATGAATTAAGTGTTATATTTGTTGGACAGTAAACCAATATAAATTTAAAAAAATGATTAAAATAATATGAGGTGTAGCATAATATGAAGTTAAATATATCTGATTCAAAATCCGCAAAAACGTATTCTGTTGAGGCTGATGAAAAAACAACATTAACTCTTCTTGGAAAGAAAATAAAAGATGAAGTTGATTTATCCTTTATCGAAGCTGGATTAAGAGGAATAATTACTGGGGGATCAAATAAACAAGGTTTTCCAATGATTGCAACCCTTGACCAAAGTGGAAGTAAGAGAGTATTATTAACCAAAGGTATTGGGTTTAGGCCAACAAGAAAAGGAGAAAGAAGAAAGAAGAGAATAATTGGAAGAATAATTGATAATACAATCCAACAAGTTAATTTGAAGATTATTGCTGGAACAACAAAAACCTTAGAAGAAAAATATAAGAAGCCAAAGGAAGAAAAGAAAGAAGATAATATTCCTAAGCCAATAAGTAAAAAGAAATGAGTGTGATAATTTATGCCTGCTCCTGGTAGATTACCTAGAAAAAGAATCCAAAAAGGAAAATCAATACAGCCTGGAAATGTGTGTGAACTAACTGGTTCATCAAATAAAAATAGAGCAAAAAGAATTAGACGAAAATATTTGCTTGGAAAAATTACTCTTAAAAAAATAAAATAGATGTGAAAACAAGAATGATAAAAGAAATTCAATCAGAGGTAAATATTGGTGTTGTTGGACATGTTGATCATGGTAAAACAACCTTGACCTCCAAATTAACGGGGAAATGGACTGATAGGCATTCTGATGAGATTAAGCAAGGTATATCTATTAGGCTTGGATATGCAGATGCTGATTTCTATCTCTGTCCAAAATGTGTTGGAATTTCTGCATATGGAACAAAAAATGTTTGTGCACTTTGTGGAAGTAAGACTGATTTTATAAAAAGGGTTTCGTTTGTTGATGCTCCAGGTCACGAAACATTAATGGCAGTTATGTTGTCTGGTGCAACTCTTTTAAATGGAGCGATCGTAGTTGTTGCAGCAAATGAAGATTGCCCACAACCAAGAACAGTTGAACATATCTTAGCACTTAAGATGCATGGTATAAAAAATATAGTTGTATCACAGAATAAGATTGATCTTGTATCAAAGGAAAAAGCAATTGAAAATTATAATAAGTTAAGAAGCTTCTTGAATGAGGTCGGGTATCAAGATGCACCAATCATTCCAACGTCTGCTCACTTTGATGTAAATATAGATGCATTGGTTTATTCATTAGTAAGTAAGATAACAACTCCAGAATATAATGACAAACTACCACTTAAAATGCAGATTGTCAGGTCATTTGATGTGAATAAACCTGGTACTGACCTGGAAAAACTAGTGGGAGGAGTTCTTGGTGGAGCTGTACTCCAAGGAACATTGAATGTTGGAGACAAGGTTTGGTTATATCCAGGAATCACAAAACCAATTCAAATTGCTATTAAATCATTAAATTCAAATGGAATAACCTATAAAACAGTAAGACCAGGAGGACTTATAGCTGTTGGAACAGAAATAGATCCATCTTATTGTTTTTCTGATCGTATGGTTGGCCAATTGATTTGCTCTGATGCAAATAAACCAGAAATATCATCTAAGATTATTTTGGATTATAATAAAATAGATAGATTAATTGAACCTAATCAAAATTCTTTAATGGTTTCAGAAAAGATTGTTTTAATTATTGGTTCTGCTGCTTATCTTGCTACTATTATTAAGATAAAGGGCAATAATGAATTACAGTTAGCACTTGATAAAGATTGCGTATATTATAAAAATGATACTATTGCAATTAGTAGGAATGTGAATAGTAGATGGAGATTATCAGGATATGGGCAGATCAAATAAAGTTTTAATAGATACAAATATATTAATTTATATGTATCAAAATAAAAAAGACATATTTGATGCTGTTATTTTATTAATTCCAAATGCAGAGTTTTTCGTGCTTGATAAGGTGTATGATGAGATTGGAAAAGTATTTAAAGATAAACCAAGGAAAAAGGAAATACTCTTAAGATACTTACAAAAGGTTGAATCAAAAGAAAAATATAAAATAATAGTTGTTCCAAATGAGTTATTACAAAAAAGTGAGAGATATAAGAAAATAGATAATTTATTAATATATTATAGTAAGGATTATATTATATACACTAATGACAGAATATTGAAAGAAAAATTAAAACAAAAACATACAAAAATAATTACCTTAAAAACACGTGGTGCAATAATTGAATAGGAGTATTTTGAAAATGGATGATTTTATTGCGATAGGTTCTGATCATGCAGGTTACTTGCATAAGAAGTATCTATTACAAAAATTAATATCAGAGGGATATTTATTAAAAGATTTCGGATGTCTTACACAAGAAAGTGTGGATTATCCAGATATTGTTCATCCTTTAATACAAAAAATAAATGTTGGAGAGTATAAGAGAGGAATAATAATTTGTGGCACTGGAAATGGGGTTGCGATGGTTGCAAATAAATACCCTAATATTAGGGCAGCTGTTTGCTGGAATAGAGATCTTGCAAAACTTGCACGGGAACACAATGATTCAAATGTTCTATCTCTTCCTGCTAGATTTATTACAAAAGAAGAAGCACTTGAATCTGTAAAAACATTTTTAGTAACTCCCTTTGAAGGCGGACGCCACGAAAGAAGGGTTAATAAAATTAAGATTATAAAAGAATGATGGTGAATGTAAATGAGTTATAAAAAGTATAATGTAGAAGGAATTGTTGCTGTTTCTCCTTTGAGTTTGTCTGGAGAATTAAAAGATATTATTCTTGATCAATTATGTAAAGATTATGAAGGAATAATTGATAAGGATATTGGATTAATTGTGCTTGTAACTGATGTTCTTGAAAACAATATTGGAGAAATAATCCCTGGAGATGCAAATGTGTTTTTCAAAGTCAAATTTCAAGTTATTACTTATCTTCCAAAATTGCATGAAGTGGTGTCAGGAAACATTACACAAGCAACAGATTTTGGTGCATTCATAAATATTGGACCTTTTGAAGGATTATGCCATGTATCACAGGTTATGCAAGATTTTAATTCATATAATCCAGAATTGCCTGGTTTTGTTGCAAAGGAAAGCAAGAGAACATTATTGGTTGGTGATAAGGTTCTTGCTAAAGTTGCAAATATTAGTTTTAAAAAATCAATTGCTGATACAAAGATTGGACTAACCATGAGAGGATTTGGGCTAGGTAAACCTGAGTGGCAACAATATGATACTAAGAAAGAAAAAAAGAAACTGAAAGAAAATGAAAAAGAAAAAAAGCAACCAGTTAAAAAAAAGAAGAGTGAAAAGAAATGAGTAAAAAAGTTTGTAGAAAATGTAGAAAAATAATCGAAGAAACAGAAATTACAAAAGATGGTAAAGAAGAAGTTGTAAAGGTTTGTCCTATTTGCGGATCCAATGTTTTTACAACATTTTTCAAAGGAACTGCGTTAGTTATTGATCCAGACAAATCAGATATTGGAAAAGCAATGGAAGTTACAACTCCTGGAAAATATGCACTAAGATTAAGTAGATAGAAATATTTATTCAAAACAGCTATATGAATTTACGAAAGTAGATTTATTTTTTATCTCCTCTCTAAAGATAAAATAAAAATTAAATGTTAGGTGAAAATTATGGAAATAGAAATGGAAAAATCAAAAAATGAATTATTACATAGAACATCTATCTTAGCAAAGATAAGATCAGAAAAAACACCATCAAGGCAGGAAATTCAAAAAAAAATTGCTGCACTTTTGGGTGTCGATGATAAGCTTATCGTGATCGATAAGATATCACAGGACTTTGGTACAAAAATATCAAAAGCGTACATTAAGGTCTATGATAATATGAAGGCACTAAATGAAATAGAGTTGGAATATAAAATTAAAAGAACTGGTGTGCAAGTTGATTCCGCAGATCAATCAAAACCAGAAAAAAAGAATAATTCAGAGGATCAAAAAGAATAAATGTGGTAATTATGGGTAAGGAAAAGAAAGGAAAACCAAAACACAAGGAAAGTGTAAAAGTAAAGAAGAGTAAATTTTACTTAATAACAGGAAATGAATTAACAAGAAAAGGTAAAGATTGTCCAAAATGTGGAGCAGGTACATTCATGGGTGCTCATAAAGGAAAAGACAATCGCACAAGATTTGCTTGTGGAAATTGTGGAATGACTATATGGGAATAAACTTAATTTAGCGAGATCTTAAATTATGGGTTTTATAATAAATGACTTCTTTCTGGATTTCATTCTTTTATTTCTCCCACTATATTTTTTATATTTCTATACTAGGATAAGAACATTACGAGAAACTATTAAGCTTCAAGGTTTGAAAAGAATTCATTGGTCAATATTTATTAGGAATGTGGTTATTCTCTTCTTTCTCATGTTTGTAATTAGCTTTGCTATAAGTTATACTTCTAGTTTCTTTGGAATTCAGGATCTTTCTGTTGTTGAACAAAAAATTACTTCTCTATCTATTGGTTATATACTTTATTTGTTTGTTATTAGAGTGTTTTTAGAAGAATGGTTCTTTAGAGGATTTTTAGTAAATAGGGTTGGAGTGATTATTTCATCTATTCTGTTTGCTTGTGGGCACATATTATATGGATCAGTTACAGAAATCATTGGAGCTTTTGTTTTAGGGGTTGTACTTGCTAGATTTTATCAGAAGACTGGAAGTATATGGATTACCTTTTCTGCGCATTTATTGTATAATTTTTGTGCGCTTGCATTCATGTATATTTAATATGGATTGATTATGCAACGAAAAAACAATTATAAACAAGGGTTTAATTTTTTTAAAAACAAAAAACAAAATTATCAAAATAATAATATTAATAGAGGCAATTTAGAGAAAGTAAAAGAAGACAATATTTCAATCAACGAAAATAAAAACATTGTTGATAACCAAAATTGTGCAAATCTAAAGAATATTGATTCACTTGAAATTAATAAAGAGTTTACTATCTCTTATAAAAATAAAAATTATATCTATGAAATTCCTGAGCAAATATTGCAAAAAGAGATTAATTCTCTTCCTTTCTGGTTATTGCCTATTCATGTTAAATTAATCCCAAATGGAATGGATCTATTAGCTTTCTGTGAAGAAATTTCAAATAGTTTATCTAAAACAGGAGCAAGAATAGAAATTGATAATCAATCAGGGGATATTAAAAAGAAAATAAAAATTGCTGAGTTAAATGGAATTCCATATATTATAATTATTGGTCCAAAAGAGAGATCAATACATAAATTCATTGTAAGAACAAATAATGGGAATCAAAAATTATTATCTGTTGGTGCTTTTTCTCATATCTTATTTGAACAACTATTAAATAAACCAAGAACAATAGATAAAATATAAACTATACGAGATAGAAATAAGGTGAGAGGGGGTAACTATTTCTAGTTAATTAGGACTTATCAGCCCTTATTTATTAACTATTGCACTATTGGTATGTTTAAATGTTTATGATTAATCATTTTTGTACATCAAAATTAGTATTGTTTATATATATTGGGTCACCTCTAACTTCTTTTGGATTGTAAGATTTCAAGATTAACCCAAAAGAGGTTGATCTTAGGAGACTACGAACAGGAGTATAGATGACAATACTGCCTAGATCCGATAGTTGAGGGAACAAAACTCACCTGGTTTGACCGGAAATGAATGTGTATGTGATTCCCTCATCTTGAAACTTATTTCTCTTATTAAACAAAATCTATTGCTTGTTCTTTTTAACACACATTATCTTCCTAATATCAATATCTTCTTTATCTATGTTTTTTATAATGCCTGATAGATGGCCTGCTCCAACAACAAGAACGATTTTATTAATTTTTTCATCCTTTAAAATTTGTTGAATATTGTATGCAATAAATTCATCTCTTTCATCAATCAATATTGTTTTTAGAGTTTTGTGTCTTCTTTCAAGTAGATCCATGATCTTTCTAATAAATTCACTATCTTCTGATTCTGCTTCTTCAAGTATTTTTTTAACAGATATATCTGATCCAAGCTCTTTTTGCATCTTGAATCCTGTTGTTAATAATCTTATTTTTTCTTTAAAAGTTAATGCTTTATATAATTTTTCAAGAGTGATATTAACATCTCTATCTGCAAGTAATATTTTACTTCCAATTGTTTTTGCAGATATTGCTGCTTGTTTCATTTCTTCTCCTGGTTCCATATTAAAATCAGCTGCTATTTTTCTTTGATATTTGGATAAGAAAAACTGTAGAAGAAAGAGGAATGGTTTTTTTGTTTTCAGAACATCAGACAATCTTGCTTTTTTCTTATTTCCTGACATCATTGAATAGAATCTATTTGCATCTAATTCTATTCCTACAATTTCTGGTTTTTCTGTTTCTATTATTTGCTTAACCTGATCTCTACTGTTGCGAGAGATGTGTGCTGTTCCAACAATGATTATTGTCTTTCCATTCTTTTCAATTGTTTTAATCATCTTTAATCAAATTAATATAAAAGATTATGTATTTAAATAGTAACTATATAATATAATATATAAATTATTTAAAAATGTTTTTAAATCAGTTAAGTAACTATTAAAAAAATAACTAAATTGATTAAATATGATTAATAAAAAGAACCTTATTTTTGTAATTGTATTGGTCTTATTTTTTGGAATAAACGTACATGCCTATACAATTAATACTTTCAATATTGTGGAATCAATTACAAATGCAGAAAATATTGATACTGCCTATACAGTTAGTGGAACATTAACAGATATCACTGGAATTACAGATTCTTTGATTCCATTAAGAATAAGCTCATCAGAAGCAAGTAACTTTGATTTTAATGCAGATGTTTCAGGAACTAACTTTGCGGGTAATTTTTATATTGATTTAAATGCATTAACTCCTGCATACCATTCTACATACCCAAAAAGACCAATCATGGTTTCTGCAGGAATAGATACTATTACTGTTACGGATAATAATGGTCAAAGTAAGTCCGATACTTTGATTGTAGAAAATATAAAACCAAACATAGGAACAATTACAATTACTGCTCTTGGTACAAACAATGGTACCTTTTATAGAGGAGATGTTAATTTAAGTGCATCTGGTTATACAGATGCAGATAGTTATATCTCTAAATATATTGCATATATTGTTACTTCAAGTAACATCGCAAGTTACAGTTCAGCATATACAAAAAAAGTGCAAACTGATTCAAATGCATCTTCAATTAATCTTGCAATTGGAACAGGTTTAGCTGATGGCAATTATTATGTTGTTCTTGATGCAAGGGATGCAGCAGGAAATGTTGGAGCAACACAATCAGTAATTGATACAAATAAGGTACTTAATATTGATAATACAAAACCAAGTGTTTATAGTTTTAATTTAGGGACATTAACTGATAAAAATATATATTATGTTGATTCAAATACATTTGTTATTAATGTTGTAATATCTGAATCAGGTTCAGGAATAGATGATTCTCCTGTTGCAACAAAAATGGTAATCACTCTCCCTGATTCAACAACAGTAACTAAAGATTATAATTTAACAAATCTTGGATTTTATCATTCACAAACAGGAACATGGAGTGATGCTAATGTTTATCAGGTTGCACTTGATGTGAATGATCTTGTTGATAATAATTTATCCATTGATTTCAACATACGGATTGATTCAATTGGTCCAACAACACCAACTAAACCAAGTCTAACAAGAACAGTTGATGATAATGTGACAATATCTACTTGGGGAACAGCGACAGACTCTGGAAGTGGATTATATGGCTATAATGTATATAGATCAACTTCAAGCTTCACAAGTTATACTTCTGAAACCTTAATTTGTACAGTGCTAGCATCTGCCACAAAGAGTTGTATTGACTCAACAGAAAAATTAATGGATACAAGATATTATTATGGAGTTGTTGCTGTTGATAAGGCAGGAAATTTAAGTGCAGTAGATGCGAATTCAATAAGTACAGGCCCAAGTTTATCTTTTGATATTGATGATGATAATGCCTACACAAATGATTCAACACCAAAATTTACGATTACTACCTCTTCTGATGTTAATGCACTTAGGTTTAGTTGTAATGCATCAAGTTTTACTTCTTGGATAGAAATATCCGACAATAGTGATTTTGAATATACGCAATTTAATATAACATCTGGATATGGTTGTACAACTACAAATGGAACAAAAAGAATCTATATTGAAGCAAGATCAGAAGATTCTCCATATACTATAACAAGAAAATCAGAAACTATAAAATATGATTCCATAGCCCCATCAGTTCCATCAACCATTGTTGCAACAAGTCTAACAAATGGTTCTATTAAATTAACCTGGAGCCCATCAACAGATAATAATAGTGGAGTAAATTATTATAAAATTTATTATTCTGATAGAAGTGGAGTGACTACTTCTTCAAGCTATTTGACTACAGAATATGAGCAATATACTTTTTCTCCAAATGCTGATAAAAATTATTATTTTAAATTGTCAGCAGTTGATTATGTAAATAATGAATCAACATTAAGTACAGAAATTATTGGAACTGCAGAAAGAATTGGTCCTAGTTTCACAATTTCTGTATCTCCTGTAAATGTAGATAATAATATAAATTATGTGAAGGCAGGAACTATTTTAATTGATGCAATAAGTGATGAAGATCTAGTAGGTACTGGAATAATTAAAATAAAAATAGGTACTGGTAGTTATGTTACAATTTTAGCAATAACCACTGCAGAAAAAATAACAGGAGACTATAATGTAACAACAAGTGGAACTGGTATTATAGAAATAACTGGAAGAAATTCAAATAATGAGAGTGCAACAGATAGTTTTAATTTTGTTGCTGATGCAAATGTTCCTGTTGTGGATGTTAATTCATCAGATGTGAATGGTGTATATACAATTATACCTATTGAGTTGTCATCAGATGTATTTAGAGTACAATATTTAATAGACGACACAGATGAACTTTGTTTAATAGATAGTAACTCTGTTGATTTTTCTTGTGATTTTAATAGCTTTGGATACATAGATGGAAACCATGTTATTTCTGTTCTTGCATATGATAAAGCCTTGAATATAGGTAGAGCAGAAATTACAATTGAATTTGATAACGTAAACGAAGTAATGGTTGAACGAGCTGAATTGTTATCAGCAATAAATACAAATCTAGATAATATTAACTTTAAATTAGAAATTTATGAGGGGTTATTAATTCCGATTAATTCAGATGTAAATACTAAACTAAATTCAGTTTATGAAAAAATAACTTCCGCTAAGGCAATGGTTGGAACAAATGAAATATATGCAAATGAACTTTATAATCAAGCAAACAATTTACTGTTAGAGATAATAGATATACTTCCAAGTCAATCAACTATTAAACTAAAAAATCTGGTTAACAAATACACTCCAGAATTAACAAATGAATTGTATTTATTGACCTCTGATACAAACCTTATTACTGATACAAATATATTATATGGGCAAGGAGTAATAACTGTTGATCGTAATTTTTTAGTTTTAGAAATCAATTCTCAAAAATATTATTCAGTTGCATTAGAATTTAAAAATTCATCTGCAAACCCTATTACAATTACTTTTATTGAAGAAATACCAAAGGAATTAGCAACGACTGTGAAAGATCTTATCTTTACTGATCAGATAGAAGTGCTTGTTGATGATCCAAAAATAATGCACACACTAATAATACCAGCAAAAGGATCAATAACACTTAAATATAATAAAAAAAATCCAGTTACTGAATTCGACGTAATTACAAAATTTGATCAAATTAGTTTTAAATCTCCAGTTATTTTATCAGGAGTTGTTTCATCTGAAAATTTAACAGTAGACTCCTCTCTTATAAAAAATAAATTATTGATGTACGTCACTATATTTGTGCTTGTTATTATAGTTCTTTTGATTCTTGTTTGGATTTTGATTTCTGCAAACAAACGAAAACAACAAGGAATTGCAAAGCCAACTGCAAAAGAAGAAATATATAATTCTTTAGGTAAGAAAAATTTAGGTGATGATATTGCATTTGTAAATAAGGACGTAAACAAGGGAATGGGGGATCCAATTGAAAGTAAAGTTGGATCTGATGATACATTCCAAAGTAACTATGATTTCATATTGGATGCAGTTAAGAGATCAAACAGAGATTAACATGATAGAAGGAATTGATAAAAGGATTGTAGTTGCTGGTGGTGGTCCAATTGGATTGTATACTGCTTATTTGATTAAGAAACTTAATCCAAATATACTTGTAATTGTTCTAGAAGAACATGACGAGATTGGAGTATCTGTTTCTTGTTCTGGGCTTATTTCAGTATCTGGATTTACTAAAACAAAACTAAATAATTATATTAATATTAATGATTTTGTAATTAACAAGGTAAGAGGAGTTGATATATTTGGGCCTCATTTAGTTAGTTTAAAGATCGAATCAAGAGAGTATAAAGCACTTGTTATTGATAGAGAAGGATTTGATAAAAAAATAAGAGATCTTGCTCTTTCACAAGAGGTTGAAATTCAATATAATAAAAAACTAATTTCTGTTGAAGAGGATTATGTGAAAGTACAAGATTTAATGACAGGAATTATTTCTGATATAAGGTTTGATTTTTTAATAGGAGCAGATGGGCCAAATTCAATTGTGAGGAATAGTATATTAACAAGAAAGCTAAATACTGAATTTATACACGCATATCAAATAATTGCAGAAGGAGAATTTGGAACAGAAGGCGTTTCAATTTATCTTGGAGATTTTGCAAAGGGATTATTTGGATGGGTAATTCCTGAGTCACCTTATAGAGCAAAAATTGGAATTGGAATTAATCTTGGAGCAAGAAATCCAAAGGAACAATTTGATAAATTTATAGAAAGGAGTAAAATAAGGTACACTAATGTTCTTTCAGAGACTTCTGGTCAAATTCCTGTTTCAAAAACATTAGATACATATGCACGTCATAATAGGTTGGTGGTTGGAGATGCCGCTTGTTTTGTTAAAGCCACAACAGGTGGAGGAATTAATTTTGGATTATTTTCTGCAGAAATGGCTGCAAAAGCAATTAATGAGAGGATAAAAGAATTCAAAGATCTTGAAAAAAATTATAATCAATTGCTTACAAAATATACTCGTGAACTAAAAACACATGATAAGATTAGAAAATATATTGATTCAAAAACAAACATAGAATTAGAAAATTTATTAATTAAACTTAAAAAAATTGGTATAGAAAGATTCTTAGAAAGAAAAGGGGATATGGATTTTCCGAGTTACTTTTTACCACAACTATTAACAAATCCAAATTTTATTATGTTAGCCCCAGAGATAATTAAATTTTTAAGAACTTAATTGAAATAAGTCTTTTCTTCTTATAATTAGTATTTTTAAATGCTTTCTATTAGTATATAAATATGCAATTCTCAAAAAAGCAGCAACTAAAACTACTGGGAGGGAGAATATGGACAAGAACGAGAACAATGTAATTTATATAGGAAAAAAGAATACAATGTCTTATGTTTTAGCTGTTATCACTCAGTTTAATCAAGGCGTTGAATCAGTGATTATAAAAGCAAGAGGAAAAACTATATCCAAAGCTGTTGATGTTGCAGAGATTGTTAAAAATAAATTTGTGAATACCTTGAAGGTTAAAAATATAGAGATATCCACTGAAGAGATAGTTACAGAAAATAATACTCCTATGAAGGTATCTGCAATAGAGATTACTTTACTTAAATAAAATCAAATCCATTAAGTATATCTTTCTTAACTAACAACTAACTTTGGGATAGGGAGGTTTATTTTTGTAAAATAGGAATTTATATCTAAAATATAATTCTTATTGGTTATACATATTTTTTTATTTTCTTTAATCTCTGAGAATCTAGGTATCTCGCTTGTTGATTGGGCTGCACAAACTATTAAGTCTTCTTTTATTGCCTTTATTGCATTTGCAACAAGAGGTGTGTAGAACTTTGTATTTGTATGTGCCATAAACACAGGTATTTCTGATAATAGATTCAACAATAAAGCGTATTCTGTCATATATAAAGTGTATGCAAGGTTTGTTTCAAGCTTATTTATTATCTTATTTGTATAATTTAAATAATTACTTATTGATATTGATTTTTCTATGTTTTTCAACCTTTTAATTAATTTAGATATGATTTCTGAGATGAATGATTCTTGCTTAAGGCAATGCCAATTTAACTTATTGTTTTCATTAGTAATTATCACATCCCCAGTCTCCACTAATCTAACAGCATCTGCTAGTGGGATTAATTGTTTGTCTCCTGAAAAAAAAGGGCCAGAGGGAAGATCTTTTATTTTGTTTTCATGCATATAAATTAGTCTATTTTCTTTTCTTTCATCTTCTTTATGATAATTATATCTAAATTGTTTGTTAGTTGATATAAAGTAAAATCCATTTCTTTGGAATTTAACTTCAACCAATGAGTTTGAAAGAGTATTTACTTCAAATATTTTATTTGGTTTACAACAAGTACAATTAATTGTTTCAAATCCAATATTGTAATGCTCTTTTAAGAGAAGATGAGGGATCACTCCTGAAAAATCAAGATAATATCCTCTGTTTGGTAAATTTACTTTTCTGGGGATTGAAATAATTGGTTTGTTCTTTATAATTAGTGCTTTCTTGTAAAAATTATTTTCAAATAATGTATTTAATATTTGTTCATTTGGAAGCTCGGTGTTTGGTTTTATTGATAATAAGTTGTAAGTAATTAATTTTTTTGTAAGTTTTATTCCCAATTCAATTCTTTCTTTTTCATCAAGATTATTTGTTGCATTTTTAATTGCAAGGTGTAGATCATTTCCATCTTCTATTTTTTTTATTTTATTTTCGTGTGTTATACAAAATGTATCGAAATAACTCCAATTGTTGGTTAATAAATATTGTCTTTCAGGTTCAAGAAGGATTATGTTTTTTCCTGTTGCAAGAGAGATAATCTTTGAACTTTTTTGCAATATTTCATAGTTTCTTGCTTTTACTCTTATCTTATTAGATTCAATTTCGTCTATCTTGATTTCTCCTTTGAATTCAGAAAGAAGTTTTCTTCCAAGATCCATTGGAATATCAATATAGAAATAGGGATTGAATTTTTCTTTATATATAAAATCAAATTTGGATGTTAGGATGTTCTCTGCAAAGTATAGGACGATTCTATTTTTGCAGTTATCATATGTTGAGTTTAATAAGTATAATTTCTTCATGTTAATTACCTTTTTGTTCCACGTTTTCTCATAACAGGGGAGAAAAAGATGATTGGTGGCAGACCAAATCATCTGATTCTTTTTAAAAATCAAAAAATCAAAAGAGTAAAAGAGGAAGATCTCCTCTTTTTTTACTCCTCCGCTTTTCCTATTTTCTATAATATATGTTATACAAGGAGTAGTATATTTCTTTGGAAGGAGAGTAGCTGTCCAATCAAATTAGCAATTCAAACAATTATCTTTATATATTTTACATTCCATATATTATAGCTAGTATTTGTTTGATAACTAATAAATAGAGAGTATTATGATATACGCAACTGGTCATATCTATCCAAACACTGACTTAGATAGTATAGCATCATCTATGCTTGTTCCAAAATATATTAAGAAAAAATATAATTTAGATGCAATGCCAATTAATCTAGATGAGAGAAATAAATACCAACTACAAGTAATTAAAAAGATTGGTTTTAATTTTCCAAAAAAATTTAAAATAAATAAAGACGATAAATTCATACTAGTTGATCATAATTCTGTTGACTCTTCAATTGCAAGAAAAGGATATAAAAATGAACTATTTGGAATAATAGATCATCATAGATTTTCAGAAAAAATAAAAGCAAATAAATTTAAAATTTATAAAAACTGGGGGGCTTGTGCGACTATTTTATATTATCTTTATAAAAAAGAAAAAATTCCAATAACTAAAAAAGAAGCAAAACTATTTTATTTTGCAATTATTACTGATACACTTAACTTAGCAATTGATGTTACAAAAAAGCAAGATATATTTGCTATTTCAGAATTAAAAAAGAAATTCCCATGTTTACCAAATGGAGATAAAGTGTTATTTGACTCATTTGAATTAGATACAAAAACAATTAAACAAAAGATTTTTGAAGATATGAAAATTTTTGTAGTGAATGGGTTTTCCATATTATTAGCAAATATAAAAACTAATGGTGAGTCTATAAATATAGATCTTTCAAATAAACTTTTAAAACAGAATTTTGATTTAAAGCTATTGATGATATTAGATATTAAAAATAAGACCACAGATATGTATTATTCAGGAATCCTATCTAAATATTTTAAAAATTGTAAAAAAAATAAACTGCTCTCAAGAAAAAAGCACATAACAAAGATCAGAAATAAATTATCTATGTTGAATTTAAGTTTGAGGAAAAGTAATGAATAAATTAATTGGCTTTATTAATAAAAATAAATATATTTTATTGATCTTCCTATTAGCCACTTTATTTTTCATAGCTCAACATTTTCTTGTTTTTTCTTGGGATTTTATTTCTTATGTATTAAATGCAAAACATCTATTTAATGGTGGGCTTTATTTTGAAACATTTAGGCCTCCATTAACTTCTCTTCTAATTGGTGTGATTGCACAATGCACAGGATATGCAACTGCGGAGATAGTTTATATTTTATTAGTAAGTATACTTTTTTGTATTGGTTCTTTACTTTTAGCAGGTCTACTTAATTTTAATAAAGAAATTTTTTATCTATTGTTACTAACCCCAATAGTTCTTTTCTATGGACTACTAAATGGAACAGAATTACTTTTTTTAACCTTTTTGATATTTGGAATATATTTTATTTTGAAAAACAATTGGGCGTCTGGTTTATTCCTTGGGTTTGCTGCATTAACAAGATATGCAGGAATTGTTTTTGGAGTTTTATTACTATTTAATAAAGGAATTTGTAATAAAATAAAAGCGATACTGATTTTCATAGTAACTTTTATTCCTTGGGGGATATATAATTATGTTCAATATGGTAATTTTTTTACAAGTATTGCTGATCAATATTTTCAAAACGTAATTTCAAGGATTGGTATTGAGCAAACCCCAAAGCTAATCCATTTTATTTATAATCAATCACTATTACTTGTATTAACCGTTATTGGATTGTGTTTTGTTATTTATTCTATTTTTAAATCTAAACAAAAAATAAATAAACTTATTAATTTAAAAGTTTCTATCATGATGTTATTTATTTTATTTTGCACGATTTATTCTTATTTTTCAATACCTTTCAAGGATGCTAGATATCTTTTTGCTATTGCATTACCAATTGGTTATTTCACATATATTGGTTTAATTATTTTTATTACCTGGCTAAGAAATAAACACAAGCAACCTAAATATATTCGATTATCTGATCTCAAAAAATTATATTGGGTATTAATCATTTTATTACTTGTGTTATCTTTTGGGATATTATATACTAATTATTCTTCTGATAAATATCTAAACACACGTTATAGTTCTGCAGTGGATATTATTAACTCTAATAATCTACAAAATTGTTTAATGTATTCAAACAATTGGATTTTCTTTACTTATATTGATAACAATGTCGTTCTTTTGCCAATTGAAGTTTACTTCAATGATTTATCTACATACACTCAAAAAGTATTGTTTTTAGATACGTCTCGATTTTCACAAAATAATAAAAAAGTATTAGAAAGTAATTTCCAAGTGATTTATAAAAAAGAATCATTTTTAGTTCTTGGTAATTTCTCTGATTGTTTGCAACAATCAGATTATTCTACTCTGTTCTATAATATCTTTAAGTCAGGAGTAAGCAACAATCAAAATAACCTTATATATACTGATCCTTGTGAAATCTTGTTTAACAAGTATACTTTATTTAAAAAAGGATGTGATTATTTTAATTATAATCTTTTTAATTGAAAAGTATGGTAAGGGCGTGTATTTTTAAATAGTTTCCAACAGAAATTATATCAAATATATAAGTAAAAAAGTAAAATATAATTTAATATGTGTTTTAAAAAAATTAATTTGTTTTTTAGAAATCGATTATTTTATTTATTTGTATTTGTGGCAATTATTTTGTATACTTTGTTTGTAAGTAACACAAGTATCTATCTTATTCTTATTATTTTTGGTTTTCTGTTTTATTTTTTGATACTTTCTATCATCATTGCAAAAAAATATCCAACAACATCCAATTCTCTATCATTTCCAAAAAAAGTACCAACTGTTGCGGTTGTAACTTATGCTTATAATAATTTTCAATCTATTCTTCTTACTGTTGAAAGATTAAAAAAGCTAAAATATCCAATCCCATTTACTGTCTATGTGATTACTGATGGGACTTGTAAATTTCTGGATAACATTTCAGGAGTTAAACAGATTATTCTCCCAAAAAAATATTTTTGTAAATCAGATATAAATCTAAAATCAAGAGTAATAAACAAAGGTCTAAAACACATTAAAGAAGAAAATGTGTTCCAAGTGGATGGAGATACCATTCCAAACAAAGATGTTTTGATGAAACTTACTGGTACCCTTAGAGAGAATGTGGTTATGGCTATTGGATCCATTGGAGTAACAAACACAAATAATTTTGTTGAAAAAATTCAAGTGGTTGAATATAATTTTGGTTTTGGATTTCCTAGAATGATAATGACTGCTATGAACTCATTAGATATTGGGACTGGAGCACTATGTTTATATAAAAAAAAGATATTTGACCAAGTTGGAGGATATGATGTCAAAAATATAACAGAGGATAAAGAAATTGTGTATAAATTAATAGATAGTGGGTACAGAGCTGAGTTTGTTATTGATGCAAAAGCAAAGACTGTTGTTCCAGATACCTGGAAAAAGTTTTTTATTCAAAGAATTAGATGGTTCAGAGGAGGTTATGATGTAACTAGCAAATATATGCACTTTTTATTCAAGAAAAATGTAGGTTTTTTTTCATTTTATTTCATTTATACGAATATTTCATTAATTCTCGGAATGTTGTTTGTATTTAAAACTATATATGATTTCATAAGTAATCTTTTCCTAAACATTTATTACTATCTCTTGAATTTCATACAGTATGGATTCTCTTTTTCAGATATATTCCATCTTCACATCTCTTTTGCTCCACTTATGAATTCATTTTTATTATTGATGTTGGTGTCAATTACTTTCGCTCTCTATTTTATTATTATTTCTTTTGAATATAATGATTTTAAGATGAAAAGAAAACACATAATTCCATTAATCTATATGATTTTTGTACATGGTTTTATATTACTTTTGATAAGTATTATTAGTATTGTTTATGGAGTTTTTGGAGTGAAATATAAATGGTAAAATACGTAAGTGTTAATGTTTTCTTGACTGCATTTCTAATCTTATTGATTGTCTTGATAATTATATTTTTTGGAGTAATGGGTTACGATAATTATAAGAAAAATGGTTATGAAGAGGATATCAAGTTATTGAATCAACAGATGGTTCTTGATGATTTATTTATGGTGTATATTGCAGATACAAATAACATCCAAGAGAAATGTAGTATCCTTGAAAAACAATATAGTGCGGAATACAACCTAAATAGACAATTGCTTGATAAACTAAGGCAAATTAATGAAAATGCACTAGTTCCAACAAGTAACTATATAAAATACATGTATGTTTTAACAAATGTAAAGTTATGGATGTATCATAAGAAATTAAATATAGATTGTAATAAAGATAAAATTTTAATATTATATTTCTACTCAGAAACAATCAATCAAGGAAAATTGGATAAGATAAAGGATGAACACATAAATAGCTTGTTTGAAGATACACTTAATTCAATATCAGAGAGGTGTAAAAATATAAATGTTTTTGTTTTACCATACAATAAAGACATTATAATATTAAATCAAATAATCTCTGATTATAATGTGGCAAATTATCCTGCAATAGTTGTAGATAAAAATGTGTATTATAATGTTTCTGAATTGCAAAACTTTAATTGTGAAACAAATTAATGATGATTTATTATGGCAACACAAGCAACACACATTCATTTTGTTAAAGAAGAATACTATAAGCATCCAAATTTATTTAAAAAAATAGATCTACCTCATGCTTATTTTGGATCTATTCTTGCAGACGTATATTATGTAAAGTTATTTGGGAGAAAGAAAGCAAACTTTGGGGTTGCTTTACATACAAATGATTTTGGATTAGCTGTTGCAAAAAAACTATTCGAAGAAGCACACAATGTTAGAGAAAGATCTTTTGCAATAGGTTTTGTATCCCATTTTATACTTGATAAGCACATTCATGGTCATTTACTTAAGATTGGAATGTTTAATAGAATCGAGCACATGGTTTTAGAATTCTTCCTAGAAGCAGAGGTATCTCGTGAGAGGAATAATATGAAGATAAGGCGCTATCCAAAAGCCTTATTTCAAAGAACTTTAAAAAGAGATTTCCCAAAAACCTATAAAAAATACAAAGATGAGCTTCATGTATATTTTCCAAAACTCATCATGTACAAGTTTGCAAATGATGTGGTATTTAGATACATGCTAACAAGTAAATATCTTCATAGTCATCCAGAAAAGAATTATTTTATTGACTTATTATTAAAGATATGTTATTACTTACCTTTGAAAGCTTATGATTATAGAATAAATACATTGATTTATCCTAGTCATCACCTCAAAGAGAGATATCTTGATGAGCTTACAAAAAAGTATTATCTTGCACAATCAGAGTTTCATGATTTCTTGAAGAGTATTCAAGATTAAATATGAATAAATGAATTATTTAACATTTATTCTAGGGCAATGTTTGTAAATTGGGCAATTATTACAATGTGGGTTTCTTGGTAAACAGATATTTTGACCAAGTATAACAAATAGATAGTTTGTGTTATTCCAATATTTCTCAGGTAATATTTTTCTAAGCTTCATTTCTGTTTCTGTGGGGGTTCTTGTTTTTACAAATCCCAAACGATTTGTTATTCTGTGAACATGAGTATCAACACATACTCCTGGTTTATTAAATGCAACTGATCTCACTAGGTTTGCGGTCTTTCTTCCAACTCCTGAAAGTTTTATTAAATCATCAATTTCCTGTGGAATCTCTCCATTAAATAAATTATTAATTTCATTTGGTAATTTTTTTAGATTTCTTGTTTTTGTTTTATAAAAACCAACAGGATAGATTAATTTTTCTAATCTATTTTGTGAGATGTTCTCAATATCCTTGAATGTTTTTATTTCTTTAAAAAGATTATCACAAACCTTTGAGGTAATTGTATCTTTTGTTCTTGCTGATAAGATTGTTGCAATTAATACAAAAAATGGGTCTTTTTTTTTAACGTGTATTTGTTCAGCAAGTGGAATTGTATAATTAATAAGTTTATTTTTAAGTATTTTATATATAATATCGATTTTATTCATTTTCTCTCTTTCTTTAATTGTAGGTACATTTCCGCTATTGTTTTTGTAATTAGTTTTTTGATTTCTGAGTTGCTTGGATTTCTCTTGTGCTTCTTTCTAAATGCAAGATAATGATTTGAGTAATTTTCAATAGTATTATTCTGTATTTCTCTGCTTCTATTATCTGTTTCCCCAGCTGTTTGTATCCTTATTTTTGATCTGATTTTTTCTATAATTTGTTTACTGCTAAGTGGTCTCTCTTTTTTCTTTGATTTTGCGGATTTAATAAACATCTCTCGTTTAGTGTTCTTTAGATGAATACCCATATTTATACCAATTTCACTTTTGGGATTATTCCAAATGAAAATAATCCATTTCCATAAAATTTTTGGTCCTCTGAAAAATAAATATCTTTCAGGGTATTTATAATATTTCCAGTAAATCTTAAGTTTGTAATTGTATTTATAAATTTGCCATCTTTTATTTCTTTTCCTGCTCCGATTATTAACGAAAAATCACCAGTTGTGATTTTGTTTGTATGCATTCCAAGAAGCGAATAAACTATTATTCCTTTCTTTGTTTTTGTAATTATATCATCTATGCTTTCGTGCCCTGAAAGCTGAATTAAATTTGTGTGATTACAAGAGATTGTACTTCCAACTCTAAATCCATTTCCTGTTATTTTTTTATTATATTTTGTTGCATTATATTGATCGTAAATTGGAGTTTCAAAAACACCTGCATCAAATATTGTTTTCTTCTTTGTTATAAATCCTTCGTCATCAAGAGCACAAGAATTTGTGAAATTATCTAAGTGTGGTTCTTCATTTATAGTTAATTTTTCTGAAAATACTTTTTTTCCAACAAAAGAATGTAAGTATGATTCCTTTTTTTCTATCATTTCCCCAGTAGTTCCTGGTATGATTAATCCATATAATAAATCCGCAAAAACATCAGGTGTGAATATTAATGTGTATTCCCCTTCTTTTCCTGATTTTGGATTTAATAAAAGATTAGCATCATATTTTGCTTGATTAAATGTTTTTTTAATATCAATATCTTCTGCTCTTGTGAATACATCTGAATATGATGCATTAGATGGTTTAACGTCTTTTGTGATTACATTAACTCCAAGAGCAACATGCGTTGTTTCTTCTTCTTTTTTTGTGTGTGGATTCATGTAAAATTCATAAGTATCCATCTTGTTTAGATTTCCTTCATAGGAAGTAATATATTTCTCTTTAGTTAATTGCTGTTTAACTTCTGGAATAAGACTAATAAAATCAATTTTCTTTATTTTGGTATCATAGTTAATGTGTGTTTTTGGTTTTGCATCTCCAAAATCTTTTATTCTTATATCATTCTTTAATTTTGCAATGTTTCTTGCTTTATTGATTCCATTTAATATATTGCTTTCATTAATTTCTGTAATCGTATAACATCCTGTCTGTCCATCTACAATAACTCTAATATAGAGTGCTGTACTTTCGATATTTGTTCCCTTTGTTACATCAAATTTCTCAAAAGTAATGCTTGCTCTTTTTCCAGAATAATAAATGAATTCAACATTTTTTTTTTTTGAAATATTTTCACAAAAGTTATAAATTTCTTCTTTATTCATGTTTTGTTCCACCAATCATTACGTTATTTATTTTTAAAAATGGTCCCCCATCTCCAACATACACTATTTGATTATTCTTCCCACAAAATCCAGCCCCCTCTATGTTTTGTAAGTTTCCAATCTTTGTAACGTTATTTAAATATGTTAAAATATTTCCGGATATAGATGCTTGTTTAAATTCCCCAACAATCTCCCCGGTTTTATATTTTATGGCTTGTTTAATTCCAAACATAAAAGTTCCAATTGAAGGATCAACCATTCCTCCAGCAAAACCTTTAAGATAGTATCCACTAAAATCAGTAAGCATATCCTTGTGTTTATCTTTTCCAGGTAAGAAAAAAGTATTGCTCATTCTTACAATGGGTGAACACGCAAAATTTTCTGCTCTAGCAGATCCATTTGATTTTGTATTTTCTATACTTGCGGTCTCAATGTTTGTCATATAATCATTTACAACTCCATTTTTAATTAATGTAGTTGGCTTGGATTTTATTCCCTCATCATCATAAACCATATGCCCAAATCCAATTACGGTAGGATCATCAACGATCGTTACTTCTTTATTTTTAGTTAATACAATTCCTTTTCTCTTTAATATTGTTGCATTAACTAGTTTTGCATCTGCTTCACAAGGATGACCAATAGCTTCATGGGCAAGAAGTCCAACAACTTCTGGATCAAGTAAGATATCAGAATTTATTGCAGGACATGGTTTTGAAACTAATAGTTTTCCTAGAATTTTTTTGTTCTCTACAAGTAACTTAATTTTATTTTCAATCCCAACTGCCTCAAGACCTTCCTTTTTACATAGTCTATTTAAATTAGTTTCAATAAACCCATTTTTTTTACCAGTCATAAATGAATATATCATAACATATGGTGCATCTTGATAAATATAGCTCCATGGATTAACAAAATATTTTTCTGTATACTCTTCTTTATATCTAATTTCTGATTGCAGTATTTTGTAATCACTATTTGCATCATTTATAACTTCTTTATTTATTTTAATTAATTCATTAACTTTTTTTTCAAGAGAAACATCATCAAAATTTTTGTGTTTGTATTTTATAGTTGCTTTGTTTGATGCAAAATTATTCATTTTTGTTTTTTTAGTTAATTTTTCAGTTGTTCTTATACATTCATCAATTATTTTCTTGTAATTATTTAAGTTAGTTGTTGAGCAAAATCCTATTTTCTTATTTTTGTATATTCTTATTCCTACTCCTGTAGTTTCGTTATCCCCAATTGTTCTTACTTTATCCTTATCTACAACTATTCCTGTCTTTTTGCTTCTTTCAAGACGAATATCATAATATTCTATGTCTTTCGTATCTAAATAGCTTTTAATATTATCCAGATGTGTGGAAATGTCTGTATTAGTTATATATTTTTGCTTCATATATTATATATGTTAAGAAATCTTTTTAAACCAGATATAGTATATATATAATCATACAAATTTAATTTACGTGATCAAAAATAATGAGTCTTAAAAACAACGATAGTAACACAGAGAATTGTAAGTTCAGTAAATCTTTGCTAATTTATAAAAGAAGATCAGTCTTTCATAGAATATACTATTGGTTAGTGTCTATACCTTTTATTTATAGATATAAAACAAATCTTAAGTATCTTTCATTAAGCTTATTTGGAGAGATTGTGGATTTTGTATTATTCTTTATTTTAACTTCTATTTTTGATGTGTTTTACATTATTTCTGCAGTTATTTCTTACCTTGCTGGAACGTTTACAAACTTTAATCTGCACAAATATTTTACATTTAAATATTCTACAAATAATTTTTGGAAATTGTTGTCTTCTTTTTTCAAGTATTCAATGGTATCTATTACTGGGTTAATTGTTACCTTGATTTTAATTAGTATTTTTATTGAATTGTTTGGATTATATTCTATTATTGCAAAGCTTTTTGCAAGTATCATTGTTTTCTTTCTAAACTATACAGGGCATTCAAATATTCTTACTTCCCCAAAAATATTTAAAACTAAAAAATAAAAACACAAAACCAACGTTTTTAATTATTTATATATACTATATTATTGATAGTTATGACTGATTTATCAAAAGAAGATATTGGATATCTGGTTTTAATCTCAAAAGAGATTAATGAAAAAAAAATAGATTACAAGGGTTATTTAGTAGATATATCACCTACTGCTGTAAAATTAAAGCTTGTAGATAATGGGTACAATATTGATGTATTAATTGATGGCACTACAAAAATACAAAAATTCAAAGAAAAGGTCAATCTTGGTTCAATTCCAAAGGTAGGTTTTGCAGAAAATAAAGGTATTCCATCTATTGCATACATAGGAACAGGTGGAACCATTGGAACCCATGTTGATTATAATACTGGTGCGGTATTTATGTGCAGAACCCCTGAGGAAATAATTGGAACTGTTCCTGAACTTGCATCTATTGTAAATATAAGAGAAATAAAATCTCCTTTTATTAAACCCTCCGAAGATCTATTTGCTGGAGATTGGAAAGAGTTATCAGAAAAAGTATTTGGATCATTAATTAACAAAGAAATTGATGGAATCATTATCACTCATGGAACAGATACTCTTTCATATACTGGAACTGCTCTTTCTTTCATGATAGAAAATATAAATAAGCCTGTTCTTTTTGTGGGTGCTCAAAGATCACCAGATAGGGCAAGTTTTGATGGGAGAATGAATTTAATTTGTGCTGCTTATTTTATTAAAGAAAAGATTCCTGGTGTCTTTATAGTTATGCATGGATCAATTAATGATGATTTTTGTTATGTTATTAGAGCAACAAAATCAAGAAAAATGCATACATCAAGAAGAGATGCATTTAAAGTAATAAATGATTTACCAATTGCAAAAATTTATTTTGATGGAAAGATAGAGTATATAATAGATAAGTCAGAATTACAGAAAATGTTGGATCATCAACCAATCTTACAAAACACCTTTGATGACAAGGTGGCGTTAATTAAAGTTTATCCAAATTCTGATCCATCTATCATTAATTGGTATATTGAGAAAGGCTTTAGAGGTCTGGTGCTTGAAGGAACTGGGCTTGGTCACGTTCCAACTGGTATTGGAGGAACTACTCAAAATCTGCCTCCCGAGAAACAATGGCTTCCCTTTATCGTAGATGCAACAAAAAAGGGAATTATAGTCGTGATGACATCTCAATGTTTATTTGGGAGAGTAAATGGGAATGTTTATGCTAACTTGAGGTATGCATCTGATGCGGGAGCAGAATATTTAGATTCTCATGATATGCTTCCAGAGGTTGCATACATAAAACTAGGTTGTGCTCTTTCCAGATTTAAGAAAAAGGAAGAAATAATTAATTATCTAAAAACAAATGTTGCTGGTGAAATAACAGAAAAGGAAGAACCGGAATATCTAGAAAAATCAATGGAATAAGAAAAATTATGACCTTAACAAAAATAGACATTAATAGTTTAGATTATAATAAACTTGGTCTTGCATGTGGACTTGAGCTTCATCAACAGCTGAATACAAACAAACTGTTTTGTAATTGTAAATCAATTCTAATTAAGGATGATACAATTCCTGATTTTTCTGTATCAAGAAAACTTCATGCTGTAACTTCTGAGGCTGGAGAAATTGATGTAACTGCAAATTTAGAACAAAAAAAAGATAAAACATTTATTTATTATGGGTATAATAATTGTAATTGTTTAATCGAGTTAGATTGCGAACCTCCTCATAAACCAAATCAAGATGCAATAGTAATTTCAATGATAATTTCTAAGTTAACACATTCAACCATTGTTGATAAAACCTATGTAATGAGAAAGCAAGTTATTGATGGTTCAAATGTTTCTGGGTTTCAGAGAACAATGATGATCTCAACCGATGGTTATATTGATATGGACTTTGGAAGAGTAAGAATAAATAAAATACTTTTAGAAGAAGATGCAGCAAGAGCAATGGACAGGAAAGAAAAAGAAGTAATTTATTCTTTAGATAGACTCGGAACTCCATTAATTGAAGTAGTTGTGTGGCATGATATACACACTCCTGATGATGTTAAAAAAACAGCAATGTTTCTTGGACAATTATTTAGATCCACAGGCAAAACCAAACGAGGTCTTGGATCAATTAGGCAGGATATTAATATTTCAATTAAAGAAGGAGCAAGAACAGAGATTAAAGGTGCACAAGATCTTGATTTAATTCCAGAGATTGTTAAAAGAGAGATAGTAAGACAATTATCTTTATTACGAGTTAAAGCAGAACTTGAGTTAAGAGAAATTAAAAACATTAGTTTAAACAAGATAGATATAACTGATATCTTCAAATCAAGTGAATCAAAAATAATTAAAGAAACACAAACTCAAGGAAAAAGAATATTTTGTTTCTCTCTTCCTAAGTTTAAAGGAATACTTGGATATGAAGTTCAACCAGAAAGAAGAATTGGAACCGAAATCGCAAATATCCTAAAAGTAAAGACAACTCTTAAAGGATTGTTTCATCTAGATGAACTTCCAAACTATGGTATTACAAAAGATGATATAATTAATCTTAAATCTAGATTACAATTACAAGAAGACGGTTCTTTTATTATTGTTATCTCATCGTTGTCAGAGATTGATCAAGTTAAAGAAATTATAGAAAATAGGTTAAATCAATTGCTTATAGGAATACCTGAAGAAACAAGAATGGTTACTCCACAAGGAAACACTGAATATCAAAGACCACTTTCTGGGGTTGCAAGAATGTATCCAGAAACAGATATTCCTCCAATTGATTTTACTCCTGAGCTTGTTGGAAGAATGAATAATGAAATTCCTCTTTTACTTGATGAAAGAAAAAAATTATATTTAAATAATTATAAATTAAATCCTCAACTCGCAGATAAGATGCTTTTGTCAAACTTTGCTCCTTTGTTTGAGCAATTAGTAAAAAATAATAAGCTAAATCCAACTACTTTGTGTGTTTTTCTTCTTGAAGATCTAATCAAACTTCAAAGAGATAAAAAAATAAATCTTGATTATTTAGAAGACAATTCAATTTATTCTTTCTTTTCCCAAAAAGAGCTAAGTTCGATTCCAAAACAAAGATTTAATGATGTGTTTATTGAATACATAAATACAAAAAAATCAATTATTGAGATATTATCTATTCATGGAATAGATAAGAAGGCAGGTTTGGATATTGATTCGCAAGTAATAGAAGTAATTAATGAAAATAAAGAAGTTGTTTTAAAACAAAGAGAGAGATCAATTGGTTTGTTGATGGGAAGATTGGTGTTAAGAACAAAAGGAATGATTGATGGGAAAGACTTGTCTGAAAGCTTAAGCAAAAAATTAAAAGAATTTTTAGAAGAAAATAAATGATTGAACAGATATGACAGAAAGAAAAAAAATACTTTATGCTCCCTGGAGAATGGAATATGTTACAAGCAATCTTGAAAAAGAAAGCAGATCTACAAAAACTTGTTCATTCTGTAATATAAAAAAGATAGATCTGGATCTTCTTGTTCTTGAAGGAAAAACCTGTTTTGTTCAAGCAAATAAATTTCCTTATGCAGCGGGTCATCTTCTAATTATTCCAAAACGTCACGTGAATGATATTAATTTATTAACCACAAATGAAAGAATAGAATTATTTAATCTAATGGATCTTTCAATATTTGCACTTAAGATATTATTGAACCCAGAGGGGTATAATATAGGTTGTTCGGTTGGGAAGGTTGCTGGAGAAAGCATGCCCCACCTTCATTTTCATGTTCTACCTCGGTTCCCAGGAGATGTTGGTTGGGATTACCCCCTTGATTTCAAGGTTTGTTCAATTTCACCAAAGGAGTTAACAACAAGGCTAAAAAAAGTGATCTTTAAGGAGAAACTAATGAAAAAGTTTGATATTATATAGGTTTTCTTGTATTTTGTCCAACAATATTGATTTTTAAACTTAATTACACATATATATTAAGAAACTTAAAAATATATTTAAGGTAAATAGATATATACCAAAGGTGATTTAAAATGGCTATTTTTAATATCTTCAAGTGGAATAAAAAAACAAGTAACGTTGTTATTGATGAAAAAATGATTAAAGAGTCTAGATTGTCTAAGACAAGATCATTTACTGATTATAAAAAATATTCAGAAAAACCCATTGATTGGTTGATTGCTCATTTAAAAGTAGTTGATGAAGTTGTAGCAGGTTCTAAGTTTGGAACTAAACAACAAAGTCATTTCTTGTTTGAAGGAAGAAAAGTTCTAAAGAACGATGTTACTAAACCATTATTCAATGATATGATGGATAATTATACAGCTTATTATTATGCTCTTAAAAGATTTATAATAATTAAAAGAGAACTTAATCAATTAAAAGGTTTAAGAGAAGAAGAATATCTTGTTGCTGGTAAAGAAAAAGATCTTGTAACTGAATTGAATGATATTGAAAGAAATTTAAATATTTATTTCGAAAACATTAATAATTGTAAATCAAGAATAAAAGACGATATATTCAACGTACATGGTGGGAGATAATTTTTTTATCTTCTTTTCCTTTCTTTAATTTCTTTCCAATTAATTTCAAATCCTGTTTTTGGACCAAGTTTCCTAGTTTTGATTGTGTGTGCTTTTTTGTTAATTTTTGTAGAAAGCTTTCTAACCAATCCAGCTTGTCCTGGATTTCTATATTTAAAACCCATGTTCTATACCATCCCTTTTGCCATTCCTTTTGCAGATCTTAGGCATTTTTTGTGCCAATATTGTCCACCCCATTTTTTATCACAACCTGGTTTTGAACAAAGAGCACATGTTTCTGTTTTATATTTAGATTCTGCTAAATTAATTTCATCAATATTTTCTTTAGGTTTGTCTTCTTTTTTTTTCCCAAATCCAAACAAGTTTGTAATTCCCATAATTAATCTCTGTTTTTATTTTTAAAATTTAGTTTGCATAGCCCGAAGGAGATTCGAACTCCTGTCGCAGGGTTCAAAGCCCTGCATGCTTGGCCTCTACACTATCGGGCTATTATTTATTTTTGTATTAGATATATAAATAAAGCAAAAGAAGGTTTTTTATATGTTTTTAATGTAAATTATTTAATAAGATAATATAATTATTATTCTTAATTATATTGCTAATGGGAGTGTAGCTTAGTCTGGTTTGGAGCACTCGACTGATAATCGAGCGGTCGCAGGTTCAAATCCTGCCATTCCCACTTCAATCAATTTTAATTAATTTCTAAAAAAACAAGGTGATTTATTTTGAATAATGTTAATTTACAAAAAATAGTAGCTGATGATACAAAAGAAGCAGATTATGATATTTCCGATTTTGATTATGATGGAGATCCAAAAATAAAACAGGATAAAGATGAAAAATTAGATTCTCCAGATGAAGAGATAGATACTACTGAAGAATCATGGGAAGAAGAAACAGAAGAAACCCCTGTTGAATATGATGGAGATTCAGAATATTAATCTCCGTTTTCTTTAAAAATAAGTTTAAACAAAGAAAAAAATGGAAACAAAACTATTTTTGGAGAAATTAAAAACAATCTATAATTTTTCTGTAGCAAATGGACTTTATACAGTACATTTTGATTTTAGGTTTGGTGAGGTATCTGATACATATTTTGAATAAATCTCTCCTATTGATAAAGAAAAGATAATTAATATTCTTACTTTTTTTATGCAAAATAAAGATATAAATAAATTGAACTATTTTGGAATAGCTTAAAATATTCAGCTATAAGATCAAAAGAAAATAAGGACTATATGAAAAAACATTCTTTGTTACTTGAAACACAAAGAATAAAAGAAGGACTACTTAATTCAAAAGTATATTCTGGAATTGGAACTTGGTGTGAAGAAACATACAGTGGATTTTTAAGAGCACTTATAAGAAAAACAGTATATCTAATAAATGTAGAAATTGATGGTAAGAAAAAAATATTACTTGGGAAATCCTTTCCAGGCAGACTAGTTGTTGATTCAGGATATATACTTGAGGGTTATCAAAACTTATTGCTTGATCCAAAAACACTAGATGTTTATACATTTTTAACAAACAAAAAAACAGGAAAGATAAAGATTAAAGACATTATCTCCAAAGAAAGGATGTATGAGGAATATTCTCACATTCCTGATATTAATTTTGATTTAACGATTTCTGAAATAAAAAAAGAATTACCAATATATCTTAAGGATCTAAAAAGCAATTACATTACTCATTATGAATCAAGGTTTATTAACAAGTCTCCTGAAAAGAATGAAAGAATAAAAAGAAGAATTAATACTATCTTTGCTAGGGAAAAAATCAGTAATTTTATTGGGAAATCACCTCACCCAATCAAGTGAAATTACCTCCAAAAGTAACCTTTTTAAACTCTTTATTACCTATATATATTATAGTCACTTAACTAATTTTTAATAAAGAATTTATAAAAAAGAAGAGGGGTAATTGTTTATGAAAGATGTAGAAAACACAAAAGAAACCAACATGGATGAACCAGTTGAAGAGGTTGTTGAAGAAGAAACAGATGATGCACTTCTTGAAGCAGAAGATGATAAGTTACCTTTCCCAAATGCAAGAGTTGTTAACTTAATGAGAAAAAGTTTAGATCCTCATAAACAAATTAAATCTGTTGTTAAAAAAGAAATGAATCTTTTCCTTGGTAGAATGGTTGAAACAATTTGTAAGAAAATGAATGAATTTGATTATAGCTATGTTGATTATGGAATGTTCAAACAAGCAACAGAAACCTTTGAAAACATAAGAACAATTGAGCTTGAAAAAATAAGAATAATTAAATCTCTTGAAAGAATCAAAGCAGATTGTGATGTTTTAGTTAACGATGTTGAAAGAAAGTTCCATGAATAGAACTTTCTTTTTAAAATAAATCTTGGGTGAATAGATTATGAGGGATAATATTAATTCAAAAAATGGTTTTTTGCCAGAGGGTTCAAAAAGGGACAAAGGAAGAGATGCACAGAGAATGAATATTCTTGTAGCAAAGGCAGTTGCAAACTCTATTAAATCAACTCTTGGTCCTAGAGGAATGGACAAAATGCTTGTTGATGAACTTGGAGATACAACCATCTCTAATGATGGGGCAACAATCTTAAAAGAAATGTCAATTGAGCACCCAATAGGAAAGATGCTTGTTGAACTTGCTAAAACACAGGATAATGAAGTTGGAGATGGAACCACTACGGCTGTGGTCATTGCAGGAGAATTAGTTTCAAAAGCAGATGCATTGCTTGATGAAAACATTCATCCCACAATTATTGTAAAAGGTTATAAGCTTGCAACAGATAAGGCTGTTAAATATTTTATGGATACATCTGAAAATGTATCAATTAAGGATAAACCTCTTCTTCTAAATATTGCAAAAACATCAATGACTGGAAAAGCATCAGAATATGGAAACACTCTTTCGGAAATCGTTGTTGATGGTGTTCTTAATATCTATAAGAAAGATGATATGGATAGGGATGCAATAAAGATTGAAAAAAGAATAGGTGCTAATTTAGCAGATACGAAATTAGTTGATGGAATCGTTCTTGATAAAGAAATTGTTCATCCAGAAATGCCAAAAGAAATTAAGAATGCAAAAATTGCATTAATTAATTCTGCTCTTGAAATCAAGGAACCAGAAACTGATGCGAAAATAGAAATCACTTCTCCTGAACAATTACAATCATTTATCGATCAAGAAGAAGAAATCCTTAAAAGAATGGTTTCGCATATTGTTTCATCAGGAGCAAATGTTGTAATTTGTCAAAAAGGAATTGATGATCTTGCATCTCATTATCTTGCAAAGAAGGGCATACTTACAATAAGAAGAGTTAAGCAATCAGATATTGAAAGAATTGCAAAATCAACAGGTGCAAAAATAGTTACTAGAATAAACGATATTAGCAAGAATGATTTAGGAATATCAACAGTTGTTTATGAAAAAAAGATTGCAAATGAATCAATGATATTTATTGAGGGCACAAAAAACAAAGGAGTTGCAACTATTCTTCTAAGAGGAACATCTGATCAAGTTCTTGCTGAAACAGAAAGAACATTAACTGATGCAATTGGTGCAGTAATTTCATCCCTTAAAGATGGAAGATATGTTGCTGCTGGTGGTTCATCAGAGGTTGAGGTTGCTCTTAAGTTAAGAGATTTTGCAAGAACAATTGGAGGAAGAGAACAGCTTGCAATTGAAGCATATGCAGATGTTCTTGAAGTAATCCCAAAGATATTAGCTGAAAGTGCTGGACTTGATGCAATTGACACAATTGTTTCATTAAGAAATAAGCATCATGATAAGAATGGAATATTTGTTGGTGTTGATGTTATTAATTCAAGAATCTTTGATATGAAAAAATTAAATATTATTGAACCATTATCAGTTAAAACACAGGCAATCATATCTGCTGCTGAAGTAGTTGAGATGATCCTAAGAATTGATGATATAATTGCTGCATCTTCAAAGAACAAAGGAATGGGAATGATGCCACAAGGAATGCAGGATATGGAATAAAATTATTCCATATTATCTAATTTTTAAACAATAGTTATGTCTCTAAGTATAGTAACTTATTTAAAGTTAATTATCTATAAAGGAACTTCATATATTTAAAACAAAAATTAAAATATTTTTTAAAATATGATTATTACTTGAAATCCCAAAGCGAAAAACAAATATTTATATAATAAAAGATGGAGTTGATTTTGTTGGGTATAAAATATTCCCTTTTGTTGTTAGATTAAGAAAATCAAATCTTGTTAAATTTAAAAAAAGAACAATATACCTCTCTTCTCTTTATTTTAAAAATAAGATTAGTATAGATAGATTGTTTGCATCGATTAATAGTAACTTAAGTTACATTATGCACGCAAACGCATATAATATTACAAGTAAAATTATATTTAATTTCAATTTTCTTTGCATAGCATATAATCTTAATTTTAATAAAATAAATTAGTTATGATTAATGTTTTATTATTATAAAAAAAATATAATAATTATTAATTAAATAGCGTGATAGTGTTCATTACTAATGAACACTAGTGTTCACTGCTAATGAAACCCTTTATAAACCTATATGTGCTTATAATTTATATGATGTTAAAGAATGAAATTATTTCTGTAGCTAAAGACCAAAGAAATACCATAACTAATTTAGACCTCGGTATAACTAGAGATGGTCTAGAAGATATAAAAATAAATGTTTCATTTGCAACTGTGATATCTGGAATCAGAAGGTGTGGTAAAAGTGTTTTTTTACATCAAATTAAAAAAAAATTAAATAATTGGGCCTATTTTAATTTTGAAGACACTAGATTAAGTAATTTTAAAATAGATGACTTTGAAAAATTAGATTTATCACTTACTGAAGTATATGGGAAAATAGATATATATCTATTTGATGAAATACAGAATATTGATAAATGGGAAATATATATACGCCAATTATTAGATAAAAAGAAAAAAGTTATACTAACTGGTTCTAATGCATCTATGCTAAGTAGAGAACTAGGGACTAGATTAACTGGTAGGTATATACGTAAAGAGATGTTTCCTTTTTCATTTAACGAATATCTTAAGCTTAATAAAGATAAACCATCTTTGAAATCAATTGAAAGTTATTTAGAAAAAGGAGGTTTCCCAGAATTCTTGAAATTTAAAAATGAAGATCAATTACAAGAATTATTAATAAATATAATTGATAATGATATTGTTGTAAGACATAATTTAAAAAATTCAAAAATTGTAAAAAATCTTGCTATTTATTTATTTTCAAACATAGGGAAAGAATATTCTTATAATAATCTAAAAAAACTATTTAATTTAGGTTCCATAAATACACTAATTTCATTTATTTCTTATTTTGAAGATTGTTACTTGTTGTTTAGTATAAATAGATTTGATTATTCTATTAAAAAACAAATAATAAGTCCAAAAAAGATATATGCAATAGATAATGGTCTTGCAAAAGCAAATTCATTATCATTTTCTAAGGACTTAGGAAGAATGCTTGAGAATATGGTGTTTATTAATCTGCGTAAAAAACACGAAAATATATTTTATTATAAAGATGATGAATTTGAATGCGATTTTATAATAAAAGAAAAAGAAAGCATTACAAAAGCAATACAAGTTTGCTTAGAATTAAACTCAGAAAATAAAAAAAGAGAGATAAGTGGATTAATTAAAGCGTTATCTGTTTTTAATTTAAAAGAAGGTATAATAATTACAAAGGATATTGATGATATTATTTTACAAGATGAATATAATATAAAAGTTGTGCCTATTTGGAAATGGTTAGATAAAAATTAAAATAATTAAGTATAAATACCTTTCTCTTACTTATTACTTATATCACTACTAGTAAATTGGAAGGAGATATGAAAATAAAGGAAATTAGACCATACCAAAAAAAGATAGACATAATTGGTGAGGTTTTAGAAAAAACACCAATTAGATCTGTTACTTCCAGACTGGATAACATAGAGCATAAAGTCTGTGAAGCAAAAATAGGAGATGATACAGGAACAATCTATTTAACATTATGGGATGCATCAATTGATAAATTAATTGTTGGAAAGACCTATTCTTTCAATAACCTCTATTCCTCTGAGTTCAAGAAAGAATTAAGAGTGAATCTAGGAAGGTTTGGGGAATTTTCTGAAAAACAATAGTTTACGTAATCACATAGTTTGTTTCCAAGATCAATTATTATATTTATAGTTATGGGAGTGTAGCTTAGCCTGGTTAGAGCATTGGTCTTATACACCAAGGGTCGCAGGTTCGAATCCTGCCATTCCCATTCTTTTCTCTTTTTTGGAACTATTTTTAAACCTATTAGGTTATATATATTTATATTAATGAATTTCTGATTAAATATGAATAAACTAAATCTGAAGATAAAGGAACTAAGTTTAAATAATAAAAACAATATCTATAGCAGTATATCAATTTCTATTATTATACAATAGTAGTGGATAATCAAAAAATCTTGATTTTTTCCCACTACCAAGAGTTTTGTTTTATAGATTTATAGGACTAGATAAAAAAAATAAAAAAACCCGGGGGAATAATTAATGTCACAAGCACCAGATGAGAACAATTCAGTAAAAGAAACAGGAGCAATGTATTCTTATGCAACTGAAAAAGAAATAAAGAAGTTCTGGACACTTGAAAATATTCCACAAAAAGTAAGAAGTAAACCAAGCAATAAGCCTTATTACTTTATTGATGGGCCTCCTTATGCATCTGGAAACATTCATCTTGGAACAACTTTTAATCGTATAATGAAGGATGTTGTAATAAGATACAAAAGAATGACAGGCTACAAGGTTCTTGATACTCCTGGGTTTGATACACATGGGGTCCCAATTGAGCGTAAGGTTCAAATCAAGTATGCACTAAAATCAAAGGAAGACATTGAAAACTTTGGAATAGACAGGTTCATAACAGAGTGTAGGAAGTTTGCAACAGAGCATATTGATGATATGTCCCGTGAAATTGAATACCTTGGACAATGGATGGATTGGCAAAACCCCTATAGAACACTTGACAACAAATACATGGAAACAGGTTGGTGGACATTTAAAAAAGCAGTTGAAAAGAAAATGCTATACTTTGGTAAGTATCCTGTTCATGTTTGCCCAGCTTGTGAAACCTCAGTTTCATTTAATGAGATTGAGCATCAAGAACTAACAGACACCTCTATTTATGTAAGAATGAAATCAACAGAAAACAATAATCTTTATTATGTGATCTGGACAACAACACCTTGGACTCTTCCAGCAAACATGGGCATAATGGTTAATCCAAGTTACACTTATATTGAATTAATACATGATGGGAATAAATATATTGTTGCAAAAGACTTAATTGATAAGATTGTTAATGAACTAAATTGGAAGACTGATTATATTCTTGGAGAGGAATATTCTGGTAAAGATCTTGTTGGGAAAACTTATACTCCAATCTTAGGGGAATGGATAACATTATCAGATGATGATAAAAAAAAGAGCTATAAAATAATACCAAGCCCAAGATTTGTTCATCTAGAAGAGGGTACAGGACTTGTTCATTGTGCACCAGGACATGGTAAAGAAGATTATCAAGTTGGTCACGAGAATGGACTTTCTCCGTATTGTCCAGTAACAATCTCTGGAGAATATGATGAGACCGTTTCTTCTTTTAAAGGTCAAAAAGTAAAAGAGCTTGATCCTTATATAATTGATTATCTTGAAAAAAAAGGAGATGTGCTTGGAAAAAGAAAAATAAAGCATGCATATCCAGTTTGTTGGAGATGTCACTCTCCTCTCTTGCAAGTTGCTCTTCCCCAATGGTTCTTAAAAACAGAAGAGCTTAAAGAAAGATTAAAAGAAATAAATCAAAAGGAAGTAGATTGGTATCCAGCCTGGGCAAAAGATAGATTCAATGATTGGCTAAACTCAATTTCAGACTGGCCAATCTCACGTGCAAGATATTGGGGTATACCAATTCCAATCTGGAAATGTGATAAGTGTTTTGACATTGAGGTTTTTGGATCTCTTTTAGAATTAAAAGAAAAGGTTCCAAGTCTTGATTTAAGTATGGACTTTCACAAACCATTTATTGATGAAGTTAAATACAAATGCTCTTGTGGAGGAACAAAATCAAGAATTCCAGAAATATTTGATGTCTGGTATGATTCAGGAATTGCATCCTGGGCATCTCTTGGATACCCAGATAATAAAGATAAGTTCAATTTATTCTGGCCTCCAGACATTAATTTTGAAGGTAGTGATCAAATAAGAGGATGGTGGAACTCACAATTGATTTGTTCAACCATAGCTTTTGATAAAGCTCCTTTCAAGCACATTTCTTTACACGGAATGGTTCTTGATGTTTCAAAAAGAAAGCTCTCAAAATCAGAAGGAAATGACAAGCCTTTAGAGGAATGGTTCAATCTTTATTCAATTGATTACTTTAGATATTATTTTTCAAAAGAATACAATGGAACAGATCTTGTTGTAGATGATAAGAAATTCAAAGACATAAAAAGAATATTTAATCTTCTTGATAACACTATTAATTTCTTAAAGCTCTATGATGATAAGCTTGAATTTGTTGTGAATTTGGATTTAGAGCATGAGAACCTAACAATTGAGGATCAATGGATACTATCAAGATTAAATGCACTTTTAAAGGAGAGTCATGATGCATATAACAGAACAGAATACAGTGTAGTTGTTAGTGGTCTTGAGAAGTTTGTTCTGGAGGATTTAAGTAGAATATATATCAAGCTTCTAAGAAAGAGAGAATCAAAAAATAATGTACTTAGTTATTGTATAAGTTCAGTGATTTTAATGCTCTGTCCTGTTTCTCCACACTTTACAGAATACATTTATAAGAAATTCAATAACAACAAATCAGAATCAATACATTTATTGAATCTTCCACAAGCTAATGAAAACTTAATAAATCATTCTCTTGAGGATAATTTTGCTTTAGCACAAACAGTTGTTGCAACTGCTCTCTCTCTTCGTGAAGAAACAAAGAAGAGATTAAGATGGATACTCCCAAGAGTTGTAATAAAGACAAACGACATCTCAAAATTAGTTTATTTTATTTCAATTATGGAAGATCAGATTAATGTTGAAAAAGTTGAGATTGTTAAAAACGAGCCTAAAGAAGATTTCTCAAGCAAGAAAGTAAATGATAATGTGTTTGTTTATCTTGATAAAGAAATTCCAAGCTCCTATAATGAGGAATGGGAAAGAAGTGAGCTCACACGTGCAATCCAGGACTTAAGAAAGAAGAAGAACTTAAACCCAAAAGACAAGGTTTCAATAAAGATATCTTGTTCTGATAAATCATTCCTTGTTTCAAACAAAGAAAAGATTGAGAACGCAACAAGTTCAACACTTGTTATTGTTGAGCATGGAGTAATTGACGAGAACACTCAAAAACTAATAAATAGAGAAGTTTCTTTCTCTATTTAATTTTTCTTTTTTTCTAATAAATAAGATATAATATATAAGCTCACCGCACTCTTTATAAACATTTATTATCATTAATCTTATTTATGATATACAAAACTATTTTGTCTATTACAAAAGAAATGTTTGAAATAACAATCAATAACTTTAATGGCCTCTAGGCCAAAACTACTTTTATTTATTCATAGGTCTAATATTTCTAAAGGATTATATGTTAGGTATTTAGACCATATCTTTATAAACAATTACAAAAATAATATAAATACTTAAAATTAAGGTGAAAATATTTATGGAATACAGAATGCTTGATAAAAAAATAAAATACATAGCAATTAAAGATGCAATTAAAAAAGGAGAAGGAGAGGTCTATCTTAGAGGATGGGTGTATAGGCTCCGTGATCAAAAAACGGATGTATTTATAACCCTGAGAGATGAAACAGGAATTATTCAGGTAGTTGTATCTGAATCCCAAGTAACACCAGAAGTGTTTAGTGATTCAAAGAAATTAACCATAGAATCATCATTATGTGTTTTTGGTTATCTCAAAGCAGACTCGAGAGCTCCTGGTGGTTATGAACTTAAGGTTAAAGGTCTTGAAATCGTAAGTATTGCTGAAACCTATCCAATCTCAAAAGATTTTTCTGAAGAATTTCTTTTAGATGTTAGACATCTTTGGCTTAGATCCAGAAAAATGAGCGCAATTCTTAAAATAAGATCAACTATCTTTGGAGCTATTCATGAGTATTTTAGAGGTAAGGACTTTTATGAATATCAATCTCCTATCTTGCAATCTGTTCAATGTGAAGGAGGTTCAACCTTGTTTGAGGTTCCTTACTTTGAAAAGAAAGGGGTTTTTCTAGCACAAACTTGGCAATTGTATGCTGAGCCTGCAATCTTTTCTCTTGGAAAGATATATACAATCGCTCCATCTTTTAGAGCTGAAAAATCAAAAACCTCTCGTCATCTAACAGAATATTGGCATGCAGAAATGGAAGGGGCATGGATTGATTTTGATTCTCTTCAGGATTATGGAGAAGGTCTTTTAAAGCATGTAATTAAAACTGTTCTTGAAAAGCACAAAGAAGAGCTTGAGATTCTAAAGAGAGATACTAAAAAGCTTGAAACTGCAATCTCAAAACCATTTGTGAGAATGACCTATTCTGATGCATTAATCTTATTAAAAGAAAAAGAAGGAATGGAAGTAGAGTGGGGTAAAGACCTTAGAACAATTGAAGAAGATAAATTATCAAAAATGCATGATACTTTCTTACTTATCAGCAGATATCCAAAAGAAGTAAAAGCATTTTACATGAAAGAAGATCCAGAGGATTCACGTGTTGTTCTTGGGTTTGATTGTATAGGCCCTGAAGGATATGGAGAGATTATTGGAGCAAGCGAGAGAGAACCATCTTTAGAGAAGATAAAAGAAAGGCTTTTAGCACAAGGAGAGAAGATAGAGCATTATGAGTTTTATCTGGACACAAGAAGATATGGTTCAGTTCCACATTCTGGGTTTGGAATGGGAGTTGAAAGATTGGTTTCATACATAATTGGAGCAGAGTCAATAAAAGATGCAATACCATTTCCAAGAACAATGGTAAGATATAAGCCTTAAGGCTTATATCTTTTATAATTGTGGAGAATGAATATGATAAAAGAATATGATTATGATAAATTTGCAAAATATTATGATGTGTTTGATGGTTTAAGTGCTAACAACGAAAATAATGATTTTTTATATAATATTTTAAAAAAATATAAAATAAAAACAGTTTCTGATATGACCTGTGGAACTGGTCTGCAATCATTATTCTTGCATAAAAAAGGGTTTAAAGTTTATGCTAGTGATTATTCAAAAGGGATGATTGCTATTGCTAATAAAAAAGCAAAGAAAGAAAAAATAAAATTGATTACCCATGTGGGGGATATAAGAAATCACAAAACTCCAAAAGCGGATGCAGTCATTTCAATGTTTAATGCAATTGGTCATTTATCTGAATCTGATTTTGCAAAAGCACTAAAAAACATATATAATAATTTAAATGAAAATGGATTATATATTTTTGATATATTTAATTTAGATTATATGAAAAATAATTTTTATGATTTCAAGTTTATTGATAATGCACAAACAATAGATGATACCTATTTTGTGCGATTTAACGATAATAAGTTAGATGTTAAAACTGGAATTTTAAAAATAAATCAAAAAACATATATTCAGAAGGGTATATCACCATATATTATGTGCCCAGAAGTATGGGATATGAAAATATATACTTTAGATAGGTTAAAAAGAATTTTAAAAGAAAACAATTTTGAAATTCTTGAAGTCTACGGAAGCAATAAGAAAAAATTCACAGTGAATTCATTATCCATTTTAGTTGTTGCAAGAAAGATATAAATTAGTTATCTATTTAGATAACCAATCTTATGCCTCGGTAGCTCAATGGCGGAGCAATCGACTGTTAATCGATAGGTTGTAGGTTCGAGTCCTACCCGGGGCGTATTAAATTGTTATTACCTATTTTTTAGCGTATATTACAAAGGCACACATTTTTTAAATACATCGTAATACATATATATTATATGAATAAACAAAAGATTAAAGCAGTTATTGATTCTTCCTTTTGGACAAACATCAACAAAGTAAACCTTGCAAGATATCTTTTAGATTACTTTGAACTTTATTCAACAGAAAAAGTAAGAGAAGAATTGCTTGATCATCCAAAAAAGGAATTATATACCCCAAAAGACGCAGATTTATTTAAAACATATATTGATGCAGGGTTAATTACTTTAATTAATCCACTAGAAATTCCAAAAGATATTATGCACCAAGTATCTGTAGATTCAGGAGAAATGTATGTTTTAACAATAGCAAAAGAAAGAAATATGGGTGTGCTATTAGATGATAATGGACCTTTGCAATATTGTGAAAAAAATAAGATTATATTATTTACTAGTATTCATTTTATTTACATTTTATATAAAGAGAATATAATTTCTAAACAAGATGCATTAGATAAAATTATACAATTGAAAAAAAGTATTAATTCAAGATTTGCTTTATGAGGATTAAAAGTAATAGAAGGAGAAAATGATTATGAGTGAATACAAATTAAAAAAACTAAAATCATATAGATTATCAGATAGTACATTAAGTGTAATTTATTCAGCTGCTAAAGAAAAAAACTTAACCGAATCAGAGGTAGCAAGAATGTTTTTTGATAAAGGAGCATACGAATACAAGTTAGAGAATGCAATTAAAGCATATTATGAGAATAATCTTGATTTAACTGGTGGAGCAAGACTTGCAGGAATCTCAAAAAGAACATTTATGGATGAACTTGAAAGAAAAGGAATAGGAATTAATCTTGATAAAGAAGCATTTGATTATGGTATGAAATGTGTAAATGAATTATTTCCTATTGATCAAAAGAAAATAGAAAAAAAATCAAAGAAAAAGAAATAAATTAATTTTCTTTTTCAATCATTTCTAAAAGCTCGGGAAATTTAGTGAATCCAGATGATTCATTGAAGTGTCCTGCTTTTTCAAAGATTATTAGTTCTGTATTTAGATTATTTGCTAGTTCTTTTCCTTTTTCTAGTGGTACATATGGATCGTCCTTTGAATTAATTATAATAAATCTTGGACAGTTTTCTCTTATTTTTTTCCAATCAAATGATTTATTTGTAAATGTGTTATTTATTTTATCAAAGTCAGTGTTCTTAAGATCTCCAATAAATCCTGCAACAAAGAAGCAAGCTTTAATTGGATGATTTATTTTTTCTAAAACAGATAAAATGAATGCAGGACCTAAAGAGTGTCCAACAAATATAACATCTTTGTTTGTATTTTCAAAATAAGGGATAATAATTTTCATCCAGTTTTCAAGTATTTGATTATCTGGTGTTGGAAAATTTGGGATAATAACTTGATTATCATTTTTTTCAAGTTTCTCTTTCAACCAAGGAAACCAATTTTCATAAGGATTTCCATATGATCCATGAATAATAAATACTTTCATAAGCTATTCGTATCTCCAAGTTGTTTCCTCTTTGTTATCAAATAGAACAACCCCTTTCTTTTGGAGATTAAGTCTAATTACATCTGCTTCCTCCCATTTCTTTTTCTTTCTTAGTTCATCTCTTTTTTTAATCTGCTCTATTATCTCTGGTTCTGGCATTCTGTTCTTTTTAGGTTTACTTGGATCTTCTTTTTTTACAAATGTGAATATCTTAAAAACAAGATTTACTTTTTTTAAAAATTCAAGTACCTTTTCTGCTTCTGAAATATTAATCCTATCTGAATCAATTAATTTATTTATTTCTTTAATTAAAAAGAATATTTCTGCAAAAGCAGCAGGTGTATTAAGATCATCATCCATTTGTTTTGAAAAGTTAGATATTGAGTTTTCAATAATTGCTTCTGCAAATTTACTTTCTTTTTCATTTTTAATATCTTTCAATCTTAAAATAAAATTATTTATTCTTTCAACTGCATTTTCTGCATCAACAATTGCTTTTTCCGTATAATTTTGTGGTTTTCTATAATGCCCAGAAAGAATAAGATATCTTAGGCTCTCTGAAGAATGTGTTTTTAGAAAATCTTCAATAGTTATAAAGTTTCCTTTGGATTTTCCCATCTTTTGAGAATCCACCATTAATAAAGCTGTATGCACCCAATGATTAACTACCTTCTTTTTAAAATATCCATAATTTTGAGCAATCTCATTTTCATGATGTGGGAATAGATGTTCAATTCCTCCTCCATGAATATCAAAGTTATCTCCTAAGTATTTGGTACCCATAACTGAACATTCAAGATGCCATCCAGGATACCCATCTCCCCATGGAGATGGCCATTTTAGAATATGATTTGGCTCAGCCTTTATCCAAAGAGCGAAGTCCCCTGCGTGTTTCTTTTGCTCATCATTTTTAAATCTTGTATCTTTGAGCATTTCTTCTGTATTATTATTTGAAAATTTACCATAATCTTCATATTTAGAAATGTCATAGTACACATTTCCATTCACTTCATATGCAAACCCATTCTTTAACATTTTTTTAATCCATTCTTGCATTTCAAGAATATGTGCTGATGCCTGTGGTTCAAGGTTTGGTCTATCAAGATTGATTGCATCAAAATTCTTCCACATACTATGTGTATACTTGTAAACCAATTCCATTGGATGAACTTTTCTCTCATTAGCTCTTTTTTCTATTTTGTCTTCTCCATCATCAGCATCAGTTGTCATATGTCCTACATCAGTTATGTTTCTAACATACAAAACATCGTAATTATGGAAATGTTTGAAGTAATTAATAAGCATATCATAATATATGTAGGTCATAGCATGACCTAAATGAACATCATCATAAACAGTAACACCACAAACATAGATTTTTAGTTTCCCTTTTTCTACAGGTTTAAAGTTTTCTTTCTTTCTTGTTAGAGTGTTATATAATTTTATAGTCATATAATCTTGTCCTTATTTTCTTATATTTATTTAAGAGTTTAGATATATTATAAAGATAGAAAATACTTATAAAAGTATTTGTGGTTTCTTTTAAGGTGTGGATAACCAAAAGTACCTATTTATATACCTTTTGGTTACTTACATATTTGTGATTAACTATGAGGTTATCCATAACAAATAAATTAAAGAAACAACTCCATAAAGATCAAGGATATCTGCAAGATGAATTAATTACTTCTCTTTATCAAGTACTTCCAGATTTAATCTTACATGGAGGAACAACTATTTGGAGGTGTTACGGAGGAAATAGATATTCTGAAGATCTTGATTTTTATTTAATTGAACAAGATGGAATTCAAATAAAAATTAAACAAACATTAGAAAAAATAAATCTTAATTTAATAAAATACAAGCAAACAGATAATGTAATCTTTGCAAAAGCATCCAATAATATAGATGTTAGAATAGAAATAAGATTATTAAAGAAGAAAGATCCAATCCTTTCAAAGAAAGTAGTTAGAGAATATGAAAGAATGGATGGAGGTATTATTTCTATATACACTTTATCTGTTGAAGATTTATTACTTGAAAAAGCAAATGCATATATTAATAGAAAATTAATAAGGGATATTTATGATGTTTATTATTTAAGTTATTTTATTTCTGATAATAAAGAATATAGAAAACAAGTAATTGAATTAATAAATAAATTTCCATTATCAGCTGTTGATGAATCCACCTTTAAATCAATTATCTTAACTGGTGTCACTCCAACAACTAAGCAAATGCTTGATTCATTAAAAAAAAATTTAATATATAAAATAAAGATAAATTATGAAATACCAACAATTAATTAAAGAAAGATATAAAGATAAACTTGGATTTACGAAAAGAGATTTATCTTTATTACTTAAAGAAAAAGAAATATCAAGTGAGTATTTACAAAAGCTAATTCATAATCTGTTAAGAAAGAAAGAAATAATCAGAATAACTAAAGGTAAATACACTTTTGTAAAAGATATTATGGTTTCTGGGTTTTCTTATTCCCCATTTTATTATGGGCTTCAAGAAGCACTATCTTTTAGAAACCTTTGGGAGCAAGAAACAAATCCAGTAATAATAACTGTAAAAAAAGTAAGATCTGGATTAAAATCTTCCTTTGATGGTGGAAACATTGTTTTTCATAGGATAAATAGAAAATATTTTTTTGGGTTTGATTTTATTGATTACTACAATATACAGATCCCAGTATCAGATATAGAAAAGACATTAATAGATTTTATATACTATAAAGAAGAGTCTTCTCTTTCGAAAGAAGTAATTAGAGAAATAAAGAAAAAGATAAATAAAAATAAATTGAAAATATATTTAAAAGAATATCCTGGCTATTTACAAAAGAAGGTCTTTTCTCTTTTGAAATAAAGTTATTTCCATCTTTATTTCAAGATTAACCTTTTTAAATGTATCCATATAATATATAGATATTTTAGAATGAAATAAAATAACTAATTAACTTAAATGTGGGTAAAATGAAATATAAAGGATATATTATATTTGCAATAATTGCATTAATGTTATTAATAAATCTTGGTAACGTGTATGCTGTTAATTATAAACGTTTAAGTATAAATAGTAGTACTTATTCTTCTCCTACTGGGAATATAGTAATAAATTATACTAATTCAAATGTTCCTCACATTGATTTAGGTAATTTCTGGCAAAGAAATATGCCTTCAGTAATAAATAGTGCGTATACAATTTATGATGATGCAAAATTATCTGTTTTTATAATTTATTTTCCAAATAAATTAAACGAAAGCAGTAAATCTGTTTTAGATAGTACCCTCTCTGAATCATTTTATGATGGAAAAGCTTCAAATATATTTACTAGTAATGATTTCGAGGATTATTGTGGGGATTCACGTCAAGATTTAGTTGCTCAATTAGAAGCCAAGGGGTTAGAGGGGATTGATTTTACAAATATATTTTGTAGATATGATTTTTATGATCCAGCAACTGGCGTATTAAATATAACTTCTGATGATTATAAAAATAAATCAGCAGGCGCATTTTATGTTTATTTATTAAGATATAATGTCTTAAATAATTTTAGTATAAATGAACATATTAATGCTAACTTACAGAATATCTCAGAAACAGGTGAAAATAAATATACTGCTCAATTTATACATGATGAAACAAAAATATTTACTAATGAGAATTATTTTGCAACAAGTGCTGAATTAGTAGTTGGATCCTCTATTAAAGAGGAGTCTACTACCCCACCAACAGGAGGAAAACCAGTAGAAGATGAGCAAACCGGCTCAGCTAGTAATAAGGAAAGTCAATCTCTAGCAATTCAATCAACTTCATCAGGTTCAACTACTGCTACAGGAATAACTTTAACTCCTGTTTCTGCAAATGGAGAAGGATATATTTGTGATAATCATGTTTGTTATTATACTCAAAAATATATTAATAATACTTATTTTATTCAATTTAATGTATCTGGAAAAACTGGAGACATTTGTTATTATTCAAATGCAAGCAATGAAAATTGGAAAAATGATGCAAGTAAATTAAATAATTGTAATACATTATCAACCTACTTCGAAATTGGATTAAATATTTCCAAAAAGGTCACTATAAGTAGTGGAACTCCAATTGAAACAAATCATTTAGGTAGCATTAATCCAAACACCTATCTCCTAGTTGGAACTCCAAGTAATTATGATTATTATTTCTTTGTTTATGTAAGTGATATAAATAGTTCCAGTGTGGATATTTATAAAATAAACAATAGAAAATTAATTGATTTTTATGGTGGATCTCTTCCAGAATGGATTCCTGGTATTACTGGAGGGGTTACTGATACCACAATTTCTGAAGATTGTAAATTATTTGATAAAATGTTATGCTCATTTAGAATGGTTAATCTTAGTGATGATATTGATCAAACTGGAATAACTAGCAAAGGTCAAATTGTAACTACTTCTGATGCAAATTTAGAAATGACTATAAAAATAAAATATGATTCTTTAAATTTCACAAAAGATAATGAAGTTATAAAAGATATGAATGATCTTGTTACTAAACTGGAATTAACGGAAGAACAACATGCGGTTTGGTTTGCAATTGTTGGATCTGAATCAAATTTTAATAAAAATGTTACTGTTGGAACTGATGGTGTTTCATATGGTATCGGTCAAGTAAATGTAACTACCTGGGGTAATAGTGGGATAGATTATTTAAAAACACATCCAAAAGTTATTTCTGCAATTAAAAAAGCAGGGATTACAATAAATACAAATCAAGATTATATTGATTTTGTAAATTCTACAAAAACAGATCATAAGAAAGGATTAATACTTTCTGCTGCTATCTTCCTTGAATCTAGAGATAAACTTCAAACAGAATTTACAAAAAAAGGAATAACTGATATAGATAAACCAAATGGAAGTATAGATTTAGCAATTAATACTGCATTTGGATCATTTTATCAATACATGGTTGGAAGTGATGTTGGTGCAAAGAACTTCCCAAACGGAATACCAGCTGCGAATGATTATTATCCATATAAAGTACATGATGGTGCTGGAGAACTTGATAGCTGGTCAGTTTATGCAAGTATGAGAAAAACAGCATACTATTTATACTTCTATAATCATTTTATGGATATATATCATCCAGGATATTGGAAATAAATAATTATTTCCATAATCTTTCTTTTTCTTTTCATTTTTTAAATTCTTCTTATCTATATTATAGTTATGGTTATAAAGCAAAAAAAAGAAAGATTAATCTCTCTTGGAATTGAATCAACAGCTCATACTTTTGGAATAGGCATTATTGATTCTAATGGAGTTATCTTAGCAAACATTAAAAAACAATATAAGCAACCTGATAAGGGTATTAAACCATTTGATGCTGCTCAATTTCATTATTCTAATGCAATCAATATCTTAAAAGAAGCACTAGATGTTGCAAAAATTAAGATGAAAGATGTTTCTTTAATTTCGTTTGCAAAGGGCCCAGGTCTAGGGCCTTGTCTTTCAGTTGGCGCAACCTTTGCAAGAACTTTATCAATAAAATACAATAAACCAATTGTTGGAGTTAATCATTGTGTTGCGCACATTGAGATCGGAAAAACATTAATGAAAGCAAAAGATCCTCTCGTTATTTATACAAGTGGAGCAAACACTCAAATAATTGCTCTTGATAATAGAAGATACAAGATCTTAGGAGAAACGCTTGATATTGGAATAGGTAATCTTTTTGATTCATTTGCAAGGAATCTAGGGTATGGATTTCCAGGAGGACCAGTCCTTGACAAAATATATTTTGAACCTCATAAATACATTGATCTTCCTTATTCAGTTAAGGGAATGGATATTGTTTTCTCTGGACTATTAACATCTGCAACTAAACTAATTGGAAAAGTTAAAAAAGAAGATCTAGTTTATTCTTTCATGCACACAGCTTATGCTATGCTTCTTGAGGTTTCTGAAAGAGGAATATCTTATACAAAAAAGAAAGAACTCATGGTTATTGGGGGAGTTGCAGCAAGTAAGGCACTTGAAGAGATGTTAATTAAGTTTTGCTCTCAAAGAGGGCTTAAATTATATATCCCTCCCTTTCAGGTGTGTCTTGATAATGGGGTAATGATAGCAGATCTTGGTCTTAAGCATTATCTCTCAGATGGACCAGTAAATATTGAAAAAACCACAATTAATCCATTATTTAGGACTGATCAGGTCATAATCACCTGGTAAATATATTTAAAAATATATTTATCTACTTCTTTATAGAGAAAAGATATGTTTTATCTAATAGAATATTTATAAGAATAAATTTTGGAGAAGATGAGTATTATGGAAATAAAAATACATTTAATCAAAAAGATAACAGATATGGAAAGACCAACTAACAATAAGTTTGAAGACAAAATTGTTTACGTTGAATTAAATGAAGAGTTTGAAGAAGATGGTGGTCAAAATATTTTTAAGGTAATTAGTGCAAACCCAAAGCATATAATCATGGAATACAATAGATTGTACATGGTTAAGAATGAACATAAGGGTTATGAATACAATACAGAACTAACTGTTGGAGAAACAAAAGAAATAACTTCAATGTGGGGTAAGAATCATACAACCTGGAAAGTAACCTACCTTGGACTTGAAGATTCAGATGTAGTTTTAAAGAAGCTTGATTCTTTTGATGTAGAATAAATTTTATTCTCATCTTTTTTTAATCTTTATCAAATAAATACAAATTAATTAAAATTAAAAAATATGTACAAACAAGTTATTGTTTTCAGAAATGATTTAAAACTTGGAAAAGGCAAGATTGCTGCTCAAGTATCCCATGCAGCAGTTGAATCGTACATTCTAACTTCTAAAAGAGATCCAAAAGTAGCACAAGCATGGCTTGATGAAGGTCAAAAGAAAGTTGTTCTAAAAGTAGAATCAAGAGAGGAGCTTCTTGCTTTATATCAAGAAGTAAAAAATCAATTAACTGCTGTTTTAATTAAAGATGCTGCACATACACAACTACCAGCTCCAGATTTTACTTGTATTGGAATTGGCCCTATTAAGGAAAGCGAAGTTGATAAGTTCACAGCAAGATATAAATTATTATAATTTTTTGAGGTGATTACAAATCATGGTTCTAAAAAACATTAAGATTGGTGGATTCTTAACCTTTGAAATGAGTAAAAAAGAATATACAGATTTTCTTAAAAATACAAAGAAGAATTATTTTATAATATTAAATTATAGTAAGAAGTTTGGTTGTTATCTAGAGATTAAGGACAAAAATATAAAGAAAATAGGTGCCTGTTTAGTTTATGTTTTCTTTCCTGATAAGAAAAAAATTAACTTCAAGCTTGCTAATTTAACATTTACAAAGAAGAAAAATAAGATTGAACTTCTTTCTAGTAAATCTGAACTATTAAAATATATTTTATTAAAAATAGATTATATTGATTATGATCTAGATTCAAACCCATCAAATAGACCAGAGGGCGTATTTAAGTTTAGGTAAATTAACTACTATCAATAGATACCAAATAGATACCAATTAGGTATCTTTTTAAATCCTTTATCTTACTATATATATGTGATTAGATATGGATGAATTTGTGGTTAGATTAAATGGTAAGCCAAAAGAATATGTTGATCGATTCATAGAAAAGGGGTATTTCAATACTAAGAGTGAAATTGTAAGGCTTGGTATAATGGAACTTGCAAGCAAGTACAAAATAGATACTGATATTTATACTCCTTCCAAAGAAGAGTTGAGACTAGTTGGCAAAGCTGTTGAAAGAGAACTTAAGAAAAATAAAGGTAAATTTTATACAGAAAAAGAATTTTTAGATATGTATCCTCATCTTAAAACAATCAAAAAGTGATTTAATTGTATGATCTTGAATTGATAGATTCTTTTAGAAAAGATTTTGATAATACAGATAAATTAATGCAAGAGATGATTTTTAAAAAAATTCAATACATTCGAGAAGAAAATGTTTCAAGAAAGCATTTGCATTTTGGATCACCTTACTTTATTGCAAAGGTAACGACTTCTTCTAGAATCGTATATAAAATTTATAATCAGAAGATAATTTGTATTAGATTTTTCAAAGATCATAAAGATTATGAGCATTGGTATAAAAAAGGATAAATAATAATAGTTACTTATTTAATTTTCTATCTTTTAGTTCTTTTAAAGCAGAAATAGATGTGTCATAAAGACATTTATTCTTAAGTCCTTTTTCTTTCTTTGCTTCTCTTTCAAGAGCATTAATAATTTCTTCAAGTTCAAGATACATGCTTATTCAACCTTATTTATCATATTAAAAATAGAGTTTATCACAATATATATTAATGTGTCATAAGGTTTATAAATCCTTTAAAATCCATTCCTTTTTCAATTATTTCTTCTCTTTTAATTGAATATGCTTTTTTAGTTTTGTTAAGATCCTTGTAAGAGATAAAGTACCATTTATCTTTTCCGAGCCTCCAAGCAACATAAGCAGGAAATGAAGCCAAATCTTCCCATATTCTAAGTTCTTCTATTTGTTCAGGTCTAATATTTAAGTACTTCCCACTCTTTGTCTTGCATTCAATAGCAACGCATTTACTTTTCTTACAAGCAATAATGTCTGGAGTTGGCAATTGAGATGAGCCTGACCCAGCAACACGTGAAACTCCATACCCCTCTTTAAAGAGCATAAGAAGAAGCTCTCTTTCAGCATTTGATCCTTTAGCCTTATTTTTCATAAATATTCTCGTCTTTTTTAAATAATATATTATATATAAGTTATTCCACTCTTTTATAAACATTTTGTTTCATTATATTATATAGTAATTAAAATTAAGTTTATATTTTTATTTGTTTTTTAAAAATAAATATAAAATTTAAAAAATTAAATCTTTATAAAACAGAGTTTAATAATTTGAAAATAGTTATAATTAATCAAAATAAAGTGCTATGCAAGAAAAAATTAACTTCCAGAAAGGAGACCTTCTTGAGGTTAATGTAATATGTAATTCAAAGATAAATGAGATTGAATTACTTGAAGGAAGAAAGCTTAAAGTCAGATTAAAAGCAATTCCAATGGATGGGAAGGCAAATAAAGGACTTCTTGAGCTTTTTAAAGAAAATGGGTATAGAATAAAGATAATTAAAGGCGAGAAGAGTCATCACAAGATTATCGAGATTTTATAAGTTCCAGATGCATGTGCTTATTTTGATATTTTCAACTATTTTTAATGTATGAATTAAATTCCTGTTTCATTAGATTACATAACAAGATATAATTAAACAGGTGAATAAATTATGGGTAAAACCTATTTAGAAACAATCAAGTACTTGATTGTTGCTGATTTTGAAGTTCAAGGATTAGTTGAAAGGCCAGATGTTATTGGTGCTATCTTTGGGCAATCAGAAGGACTTTTAGGATCACAGCTTGATATAAAAGAACTTCAACAAAATGGAAAGATTGGAAGAATAGAGATTACAGTTAACCATTCAAACAACAAAACAACAGGTACATTAAAATTGCCTTGTTCTTTATCCATGGTTGAAACTGCAATAATTGGTGCAGCAATAGAAACCATTGATAAGGTTGGACCTTGTGATACGTTCTTTATAATTAAGCAAATTGAAGACACAAGAGGGCTTAAGAGAAAGCAAATTAAAGAAAGAGCAATTGAACTTCTTGGAAAGGTTATGCAAGAAGAAATACCTGATACAAAAGAGCTTATGGATGAGATTCAAGAATCATTCAAAACAAAAGACATTATTCTATATGGCCCTGATAAACTCCCTGCTGGTCCAACAATAGCAACAAGTAAAGAGGTAATTGTTGTTGAAGGAAGAGCAGATGTAATTAATATGCTAAGATATGGTTTCACAAATGTGATTTCAACTGGCGGAGCAAGAATCCCAAGATCATTAGCTGATATTTGTAAGGGTAAGATTGTAACTCTTTTCCTTGATGGGGATCATGGAGGGGAAATCCAACAATCACAATTGCTTAAATATATGAAGGTTGATTTCATTTCAAGAGCACCAGATGGTAAAGAAGTTGAAGAACTAACTCAGAAGGAAATCAATCAAGCTCTAAGAAGAAGAATAAAAGCAAGCTATATTGATTTAAATAAGCAGAAAATAAATAATCAATTACCAACAACAATTTTGTTGGAGACTGATGTTCCTACTCCACCAGCAATTTCGATTCCAAATTTGATTAAACAAACAAAGTTTTCAGCAACAAATGAACATAAGATAATGAAACCACTTGCATTTGGACAAAGAAGAGAAGAAACAAGTAGTTATCAGCCTCGTCGTGAAAACAATCCATATAGAAATGAACACAGTTCTTTTACACCAAGAGATGATTTCAAAAAGAATGAATTTGATAGCATGTTATCAAGTATTCCAAATGTAGAAAGGGTTGATGTTTCTGTTGCTCCAAGAGGGTTTGGAGGAAAGGATAGTCGTAATCATAATTTCAACAGAGATAGAAGCAATTCAGGAAGTAGAGACTCATTTAGAAGAGATAATGATTTCCAAAGAAGGGATAATAATTTCCAAAGACGCGATGATTTCAGAAAACCATTTAACAGAGATTTCAATACTCAAATAAAAATTGATGACGCAATTCCTTCTCAAAAAGAATCAATAGATGTTATTCCTTCACAAGTAAACGATATTGAAAAAAACACAACTCCTATTGATTTCAAAAAGATTACTGATTTTACTTCTGTTGAAGTGGATGCATATACAACAAAGATAGATGATCAAGTAACTAAACCAGAAAACCATGAAAAAGAAGTTATTAAAGAAAAAGAACAAAAACCAAAGAAAACAGAATCTAAAAAACAAATTGTTCTTCCTAAACTTACAGATAAAATCAAACAATCTCTTTTTGAAATTGTTAATGAAGGAGATAACAAAGGGCAAGCAAGAATATTAAATGAAAAGTTTAGAAGAATTGGATCATCAAAGAATGAAGATCTGCTTTCTAAACTTGATGGTTTTAAAATAAATAAGATTTACGCAATTGTAACTGATATGCCTTTATCAAACGAATTAATTAATCTATCTAAGGAAAAGGGAGTTAAGTTCCTTGTTTCTTCAGAATCATCTCTAAAGAATGATAAAGAGATAAATATAGTTACATTTGATGAACTTAAATAAAATAAGAAATAAGAGAAGAAGATAAATTTATCTTCTTTTCTTTTTAACTGTTTTCTTTTTAACAAATATTGGTTTCCTTTGTGGAACCTCTTCTTTCTTTCTTGAAAGATAGATGTAATCTCCAACAATTAATAGAATTACTGCAAACAAGATCTGTATTATCTGCCAAAAGAATATTCTCAAATATTGTCCAGTTGATAACTCTACTTGATTTGCTCTAATTACAATATTTAGTCCATTAGATACATTTGTTTTACAGGTATCTAATATTTCAGGAGTATAATCAGCAACAACTATACAATGATTATATTCTTTTATGAATTCTACTTCATTGAATATATTTGTAATGGCAAGTAATAAGAAAAATAATCCAAATACAAATATGAAGGCTCCAATTAATTTTGTTACATATTGTTTATTAAACATTAAACCTCACCCATTTTTTTGAGTTTTTAGTTATTAATCTCTCATTATTGAAAGGTATATATATTAAGATATTATGTATTTAAACCTTTTCTTTTTTAAAATTTTAAAAACCTACACATTTAAATTACTTTTAGTCCATAAGTTTATATTAGTAGAAAAGGTCCTATGGTCTAGCGGTTATGACATCACCCTTACAAGGTGAGAACCAGCGGTTCGAATCCGCTTAGGACCACTCTTATTGTTTTAGATTGATCCATAAAAGAATAGAATATAATTTGTTTAGCAGGGGTTCCCGAGAGGTCAAAGGGACACGGCTAAGGACCGTGTGCTTAGTGCTTCGCAGGTTCGAATCCTGTCCCCTGCACTTTATTTTACTTTCTTTGTTTTTCTATAGCATAAATAAGAATAGATTGTAATCCACACAATCGCAAATAGTACTGGAATTAATATAAACCAAATTGCAAGTTTTGGAAAAAATACACCAACTAGGCTTAAGATTGCAACTAATTTAAACAAGAAACCTCCATACTTATGTGTGTCTTTCCAAACAGAATCAGAAGAAAGTGTCCATGGATTCCTAATTCCAATAAACCAGTTCCTTTTTGCATTAGATATTAATATACCTGTATAGTATATTAAGATTGCAAATGCGGGTGCGAAAAAAGTAAACATATTTTCTGAACTTGTAAATACATTAAAAAACAAAGTTAACACAAACATATAAAATATAAATAGTGTGAAAATAAGAATGAATATATTATAATAATTAATAAAATCATCATTGTTTCTTTTTAATGGATCTAATTTTGGAAGATACCTAAATAATAAAAATGTTCCAAGAAGAATAATTGGCATCAAAAAAACACCCCAAAACTTTGGCATGTGCCCATTTACTACTCCCTTTGAATCCCAATGACTTGCGATTGGATCTGGAAGTATAGGATAGAAATATATTCCAATAACAATTGCAAGCAATAAAATCCCAATTACAATAATGTTTGTATACTTTGTCTTCATAGTTTGTCACTTTTAGAAAATATATTACTATCGATTTCCTTTAAAAATCTTTTTATTATATATACTTCTGAATAATTATGAATAAATGTAAGTTACTGGTGTTGTTATTATTAATCCTATTTTCAACAACAGTATTTGCTGAGCAAAAACTTAATTTTGATGCAATAAAAACAAAGATGATAGATGTTGATGTTAATCTAACCATCCCTATCATAATCACTGATTATCAAGAAAACAATTCATTTACATTTACAACTCCTGTTTTCTCAAGTCAAAGATCTCAAATAGTTTCTCGTGATGTTTACTATATTGATTCACATGGTACAAAAATTCCAGCAACCATTGAAGTTGATGAATCAGGAAATGATATTGCAACATTTGAGATTGAAAAAATCGATAGTTACAAGTATAGTTTTCATATAAATACAAATATAAAAGCAGAAAATAAAATTATCCTATCTAAAGCAAAATATGATTTAACAAATCCAATTATTGATAATAATGAATATCTCGAACCAACAAGAAATATTCAATCAAACAGGAGTGAAATTATTTCTCTTGCAAATGCAATCAAAACAAGTAATGATGCAATTACAGAGATTGTAGAAATAACCAATTGGGTTCATCAAAATATTGTTTATGATACTAACTATTCCAACTCCATAGAAGATGCAATAACTGTTCTTTCAACAAGAAAAGGAGTGTGTGATGAGTTTGCAAACTTAACTGCTGCTTTATTAAGAGCGAGAGGAATTCCAACAAGGTATGTGTCAGGATATGCAAACAGTACTTTGTCTTGGGATGCTCACGCATGGGTAGAAGCGTACGTTCCTGGATATGATTGGGTGCCTGTAGATTCAACCTATGGAGAGGTTGGGCAAGTGGATGCAAGTCACATTGTGGTTTCAAAATCAAAAGATCCAGAAGACATTAAAGATAGATTAACAACAATGAGCACTGTTAACATTGAATTTCAAGAAAAGATTAAATCATTTAATATCAATACTCAAAAAAGCTTTGCTGATTATGGATACTCTGGTGTACTAAATATTAACTTATCCTCTCCAGAGAATATGAGAATAAATAGTGCATTCACTATAAAAGCAAGCATAAAAAACACTAATGCAAATCCAATTGTAACATTAATGATTTTAAGAACACATGACTCGTTTACTCAAGTTTATCCAAAATATAGTGAAAAGATTGTTTATTTAGATCCTTTCCAAGATAAGGAACTTGTTTATCATTTTATTCTACCAAATCTCAATGGTCCTATGTATTTTAATTTCATTTTAGCAAATCAGTTTAAAGATGTTACTGGAAACGTGAACGTATTTGTAACAGATGGTTTGTATCAAGATGCTTTTTTTGTGCTTCCTCCTGTCTTTTACTTTAAAGACAATAAACTATATTTATCAATGGATATTATAAACCACACAGATACAGTTAAAAACCTAAATTTTGATTTTAATTATTGTGGAGTGATTTCAAGTGAATCAAAAAATATTCCAATCATGCAATCAAATGAACCACAATATTATACGAAAACATTTAATATGATTGATTCTTGTGCTCTTGATTTTGTTATATCTGGAGATTACGATTATTCAAAAAACATAGTTGTTTATCCAACCCAAGAAATCAAAGTGATTGAAGAATCAATAGATGTTAATTCTTCTTCCATTACTGACAATTCAATTGATTCTAATAATATCTGGAAAGATATAAATACTATGAAAGTTTTTGAAAAATCAACTAGTAGAGGATATACAGGATATCTCTTAATTGCTTTATTTATTATCTTGATAGTTTTATTCTTTTTAATTAAACCAAAAAAGAAAGTTCGGAATTTAACCCTGGTTTAAGTTAGGACAACACATTTATAAACATTTTTTATATTAATTATATCAAAGTAATGCACTCGTAGTATAGTGGTTAGTATGGGAGCTTGCCAAGCTTTCGGCCCGAGTCCGAATCTCGGCGGGTGCACTTCTCTTTTTAGGGTTATGGGAGAAAACATGGTTAAAAATAAAGATTCAATTAAGCAAAAAATATTTTTATTAATTGATTTTGCTATTTTTGAAAATGAAAATAAAAAAATCAACCCATATATCAAAAGGTATGTGAAACTAGCATTTGAACTTGCAAAAAAGATAAACTATAGAATTCCAAAGGAAACCCACAAGCTAGTTTGTAAAAATTGTTTTGAAATAAGAACCATAGAAAACACAAAGATAAGAATAACAAAGGGAAAAGTAAATCATAACTTAAAAAGATATCTTTCTCTTCATTGTCTATCTTGTGGGTATGTAAAAAAGATAAGTATTTAATTAAAAACCCAGAAGAAACATATTTAAATAGAACTATGCCTATATTATATATTAATACAAAATATTACTTATTTTGAGTAAAAATATACAAAATTTTAATTTAAAATCTGAGGTGAATAACTTTGACAACTGTTAAAGATGTACAAGCACGTACATTAATTGAAGAGATTGCAAAAGATCTTAAAGATAATAAGAAAATAAAGGCACCAGCCTTTTCAACCTATGTGAAAACAGGTTCCCATAGAGAAAGAGCACCAGTCAGAGAAGATTGGTGGTATGTTAGAATGGGCTCTATATTAAGAAAAACATACATTGAAGGACATGTGACTGTAAATGCTTTAAGAAATTATTATGGTGGAAAGAAAAGACGTGGTACTAGGCCTCCTATCTTTAGACAAGCAGGTGGTAAGATTATAAGAACCGCATTACAAGATCTTGGAAAGCTTGGTTTTGTTAAAATATCAGAAAATAAAAAAGGAAGAATTATAACTCCAAGTGGTCAAAAATATATGGATCAAATTTCTGCAAAAATATACAAAGAAGCAAATCCTAATAAAAAGCCACATATAACAATTAAAAAATCAAAAAAGGAAGAAACAACAACAGAAGTAGTTTAAGTAAATTAATATTTATAAGGAGTAAGATGTTTTATGGCAAGAAACAAAGATAGGGACAAAAAGGAATTCTTAGTTGCTCAAAGAAAGAAAGTTGGTCCAGGGTATATGAATACCCCTGTGTGGATCATACAAAAAGCAGGAAAAAGAATTTGGAATAGAAGACAGAAGAGAAATTGGAGAGAAACAGAATTTGGTAGTAGATATAGATCTCTTCAGCTTGATCTTGAAAAAGAAAAATTAAAATCAGGTTCAAAGAGCGGAAAAAGAGGAAAGTCTACTAAGTATAATAAGAAGAACAGATTGATGAATAGAAATACAAATGTTTCTAAAAAATCAAAACCAAAAAAGAAATAAATAATTAAATGTGATATAATATGCCATCAGAAAGTTATAATGTTTCATTGAAAAGTGCTTATGATAAACCAAGATCAAAAAGAGCAAAGTATTCAATTATTTCTCTTTATGATTTTCTATCAAAACACACAAGAAAAGATAGAAAAGATATTGTTATTTCAAAAGAAGTTAATGCTTATATTTGGGGTAGAAGTATAACCAAGCCCCCAAGAAATGTTGCAATAAGTATTAAACAAGATGATAACAAAGTCTTTGTTTTTCTAAAAGATTCAAAAGAATTTAAAGAGTTCAAGAATAAAGCAAAAGAAACAAAAGTTAAGAAAGAAGAGAAACCAAAAGAAATTTCAAAGGAAGAAGTAAAATCAATTAATGAAACACAAAATGCAAAATCAGCTACAGAAGAAGCAAAGTCAAAACCAGAAAAGAGAACTGGTAAGCTTAAACCAATGGAAGATTTTAAAAAACAAAAAGCAGAAACAAAATGAGATTAATAAAATCGTTTATTTGTAATTCTCCTTATTTAGGAGTTAACTCTATTTGTACTGATGATTTTTGTCTTGTTCCTAATAATATTCTTCCAAAAGAGGAAAAGACAATCTCAAGTGTTATTGATACAAAGTTAATTAAAATGCAAGTTAATCAATCTCCGCTTATTGGAGTTTATCTTAAATGTGTTAAAAATAAAGTAGTTGCTGGAATCGATTCAATTTATCCAAAAGAGCTTGAGGTTTTAGAAAAAGAAGGAATCAAGGTTAAGTTAATCAAGGATTACAATGCACTAGGTAATCTTCTTGCAATCAATTCAAAATATGGAATTGCAAGTCCTCTTCTTTCAAAGGAGAGTATTAAAGAAATATCTAAGTTTTTAAATATTCCAATTGATGCAAAAACTTGTGTAGGCTTAGATCTTCCTGGTTCATCTCTTTATGTGAATGATAATTTTTTTTTAGTTAATCCAAGTATCAAAAAAACAGAATTTAATGAATTAAAAAATAAGTTTGGAGTTGTGGGTGTTGCAACAACTTTAAACTATGGTGATTCATTTGTTGGTAATGATTTGATTTCAAACAAGCATGCAATCGTTGTTGGTTCATTAACAAGTAATATTGAATTGATGAAGGTTGATGAAATTGCATTGGAGTTTGAAAGTTAATAAAATATAAATTCTATAGGGTGAATATTTGTGGATAAAAATGAACACACTGCAAAAGTAACTGGTACAAAAACAGTTAAGTTGAATAAGAACCAAACACTCTCTTTGTATAAAGATAAAGAACAAGAATTGAATAAGGTCGCATCAAAGATCAAAGAGGTTGAAGCTTTACTTAACGAAATAATTAGAGCAAAATCAACTCTTGATGAAATCAAGAATAGTAAACCAAGCGATAGTGTCTTAATCAACATTGGAGCAGGAATACTTATTGATTGTAATATTGCAAACAAAAAAGAAGCAAAAATCACACTTCCTGGAAACATATTGATTGATAAGGAATTAGATATTATCATTAAAGATATCCAAAATCGAGAAAATGAATTAAATAAACTAAGAACAGAATTCTTGCAAAACTATAATCAAACAATCAAAGTACTAAATACGTTTTCTTATGCATTAAACACACTTGCAAAGCAAGAAGCAAAATCAAAATCAACTGTTGAGGAAACAGATATTAATTAGATTAATATCTTTTTTTCTTTAAATTTTAAAAGAGATTATTTATGTTCGGGTTATTAAAAAATAAGTTTAAAGAATTCACAAACAAGATCTTTGGCAAGGGTCAAGAAAAAGCAGAAGATAATAAAGAAGAATCTAATGTTCAAGAAAAACCAATCAAAGAAGTACAAGAACCAATTGTACAAGAGTCAATTGTACAAGAGCCAATTGTAAAAGAACCAATTATAGACGTTCCAAAAGAAGATCTTGCCGAAGATCTTGGACAGTCCACTCTAAAATCAATCCCGAAAGACGAAGAAGATTTAGATGACTTTGACAAAGATCTAGCAAAAGAGCTAGAACAATTTAAAGAACCAAAATCAGAGATTGAACAAAAGTCACCTAGAGAGGTAATATCTCCAAAAAAAGAAGAGCAAAAATCTATTGTTCAACCTGTTTTTCAAGAACCAGAAGCTCTACCAATCAAAGAAGAAATTGAAAAGAAAATAGAAAAAGTAAAAGTTGAAATTGAAAACGAAGAAAGTAAAAAAATAAAGATAGGGGAGTCCACTTCCTCACAAAGATATGAGGAATTAAAAGACAAAAAACCAGAAAAAGTAAAAACTGGAGTTTTTACAAGTATTAAAGGTTTGTTTGTTTCAAAAGTCTCTTTATCTGAAAAAGAGATTAAAGATTTCTTAGATGATTTTGAAATTTCTCTTCTTGAGGCTGATGTTTCAATTGATGCAAGTCATTCAATAGTAGATGATCTGAAATTAAAGCTCTCAAATGCAAAGTTCACAAAATCTAATCTTCTTGAGGATATTAAGAAAGAAATAAAACTAAGTTTGAAAGATCAATTGAATATTGATTGTGAAATAAATAATTATATTAAAAAAGAAAGTAATGAACCCCTTATAATCATGTTTGTTGGTCCAAATGGAGCAGGAAAAACAACAACTATCTCTAAATTTGCAAATCTTTATAAAAAACAAGGTAAACTTGTTTTCTTAGCTTCATCAGACACTTTTAGAGCTGGTGCAATAGATCAACTTGAAGTTCATGCATCAAGACTTGGAATAAAAATAATCAAACAAAACTATGGTTCTGATCCAGCAGCTGTTGCATTTGATGCAGTTACCTCTGCAAAAGCAAATAAAGCAGATATTGTTCTAATTGATACTGCTGGAAGACAAGAAACAAACATAAATTTAATGCAAGAACTACAAAAAATAAAAAGAGTTGTTAAACCACATTTGACAATATACATTGGTGAATCTCAATCTGGCCAAGCAATTGTTGATCAAGTAAGAAATTTTGATAAAAATATAGGAATAACAGGAGTTATCTTAACAAAGATTGATACTGATCCAAAAGGCGGTGTTGCAATCTCAATCTTAAATGAATTAAAGAAACCAATCTTCTATATAGGGACTGGTCAGGAATACAATGATATAGAAAAGTTCTCTCCAGAATATATAATCGAAAGAATAGTGTGAATCATTAAAGAGGGCAAGTAATAATCATGGATAAAAAGCAGGATATTAAGAAAAAAATAAATAATATTTTAGAGATTCTTTCTAGATTAAATTTGCCGCATGATTTTAAAATTCAAATTCATCCGAGTTTTACATTTTATGATGGATTCGTACACAAGCCAGGGTTTGATGGATCAATTATTACACTAAATTATAAGAATAAACCACAGGATATAATATCCTTTCAATTATATCGTAAAGAAATAAGTATAAAGTATATTCAAAGAGTAGGAAATGATATCCCAAGAACCAAGGATAACAGGCATGTACTTCTTGAATCATTGATTTTTGCATCAATTCCAATCCTGAAGAGCGGGTATTCTTTTACTTGCTCAAAGATTCCTTTTTTGCAAGAAAGGTATGATTATTTAATTGCTAACCCTGCTCATAAATCAGGGTATTCAAGAGATCATCTAAAAAAAGAAATAGATTTGTACAATCCAATAAGAGATAGATATTTCACTAAGGATGGTGTTCTTAATTTCGCAAAAGAAAGAGTACGTTCTATTTTAAACAATTATAATCAAGCAAGGAAAACTAAATCTATAGTTTTTCCAAGGATTAGTTTATTTAAAAAAATTAATCATAGAAAAAGAAAAATTATTTAACTTCTTTTTTTAAAGTTTTGTGAGAGATTATTTATTATTCTTTTTTGTATATTTCTTATTTCTAAGCCATCATTAACTTCTTTTCTAGCAAGCAGATTAATTAGCTCTGGGTTTCTGATTTTTGTTGGTGGTTTTGGTTTAGAAGGCATATTATTCATTTTTTATAATATTTTCTTAAAAGGGAGTCTCTTTCCTTTGCAAGCTTTTCTAATCTTCTCTTTTCAGTGTCTGTTATCATCTCTTCTTTTGGTTCTTCCTTTTTTTTAAAGGTTGATTTATATTTTTTTAAAATTTCTGATGAGTTGTCCATATCTCCATCTCCAGTAAACAATATTTATAATGGTCTTTTTGGTCTTTGAAATGCTTTTAATGTTTTAATTCTTTTGTCTCCAATCTTTTTAACTACTTTTTTAGTTATGGGTGGTGTATTAAATTTCTTTTCCCTAATTTTTGTTAACCTTTCTAGTATTCTTGATTCTAGTTCTTTTTTTCTTTGCATTTTCAAGTTGTATTCTTGAATATCCTGTTTTGTAGCTTCTTTAGTTGTAATTCTTCTCCTAAGCTCTCTTAATCTTAATGATAATAATTCTCCTTCTATTAAAATATCTTTATCTCCTGCCATTTTAATTCCTCTGTATTATTTTTTATAATATTTTTTAAGTAAAGCTAGTCTTTCATTTTGTAGTCTATCTTCTTTCTCTTTATCAATATCTTCTTTTGGCTCTCTTTTTCTTGAACTTAAACTTTTACCAGTATTGGTTCTCTTAAGCTCTCCAAGCAAAGATGTATAACCCATCATATTTATCTCCCTTTAAGTTCTTCTAACTTATAAATATATTACAAATAATTAGATTTATAAATCAACTTAAACTTCCCATAATCCTTGTTTCCATTAATATATTTATGTTCCATTTATATTTATTTCCTTTATATATAATATATTAGTAGGTGTTAACAAACATGGGTTTTTCAGATAAGATTCGTGATGCACTTGATAGAATAAAAAATTCTGTTCATGTTGATAAGGAATTAATTAAAGAAGTTATTAAAGAAATACAAAGAGCATTAATTTCTTCAGATGTAAATGTGCAATTAGTTTTAAAAATCTCAAAGGAAATAGAAACAGAAGCTTTTGAAAAAATCTCAGAAGGAGTTTCAAGAAAAGAACATTTAATTAAAACCTGCTATAATGTTTTACTAAAATATATGGGTGGGGAAGAAGAAAAGAAAGAACTTCCTGAAAATCCAGAATCTATTCTTCTTTGTGGATTGTTTGGGTCTGGTAAAACAACATCTGCTTCAAAGCTTGCTAAATTTTATAAAAAAAGAGGAATAAAGGTTGGTGTTATATGTGCAGACACTTATAGACCAGCAGCTTATGAACAACTTCTTCAACTTTCAAAGCAAATAGAAGTTCCTTTTTATGGTAATAAGAACGAAACCTCTGCAAAAAAAGTAACTGAAGAAGGACTTTTGTTCATGAAAAAAAATGCAGTGAATCTTGTTATAGTTGATTCAGCAGGAAGAAGTGCACTTGATGATGAGTTAGTTTATGAGTTAAAAGAAATTTATTCTGTTCTTAAACCAAAATATTCTTTTTTAGTTATTTCAGCAGATATTGGGCAAGCTGCAAAAGACCAAGCAGAGCATTTTAATCAAGCTGTTGGAATAGATGGTGTAATAATAACCAAGCTTGATGGTTCTGCAAAAGGAGGAGGTGCATTAACTGCTTGTTATATAACTAATTCTCCTATTTATTTTATTGGAACAGGTGAAAAACCAGATGACTTTGAAGTGTTTGATGCAAACAGGTATCTATCAAGAATACTTGGGTTTGGAGATCTTGAGACACTTGTTGAAAAGATAAGTGAGTTATCAAAGGAAGAAGAGCTTGAAGAAATGGATCCTGAGGCAATGATGAAAGGAGAATTCACTTTTGCTCTATTTAAAAAACAACTTACTGCAGCAAGAAAGCTTGGCCCTTTTTCAAAGGTTATGAATCTTCTTGGTGTTGGTGGAAAGGTATCAAATGATCAAATGAATCTTGGTCAGAAGAAAATGGATAGCTACAGAGTAATACTTAATTCATTTACAAAAGAAGAATTAAATTCAGATACCTCTTTTTTAACAAGATCAAGAATTGAAAGAATCTCAAAAGGATCTGGTAGGCCTTTTGAAGATGTTAAGGAGCTAATAACTCATGTTAAGAAAATGAAAAAAATGTTCAAACAAATGGGTGGTCCTGGTGGTAAGAACATGCAGGGAATGATGAAGAAGATGATGGGTGGAAAGTTTGATATGTCCAAACTTGAAAACATGGACCCAAAGCAATTAGAAGAAATGGCAAAAACAATGAAAGGAAAATAAATTATGTTTGATATATTAATCTTGAAAATTGTGCTTGTGTTACTTGCTTGTGGTATTGCTGCTTATACAGACTATAAGACCGGATTAATCCAAAATTGGTTAACCTATCCATTAATTGGTATGGGTGTTCTTATCCTTATCTTTGAATCTTTTATTCTACCAATTAAATTAGGTCTAAATTATTTGTTAACTGTTATTTTGATTGGAATCTTGATATACGGTATTGGATATTTCTTGTACAAGTATGGTAAACTTGGTGGAGGAGATATTAAGCTTTTTATTGGAATACATCTTGTTTTTCCTTATTATCTTGGGCAAGTAGTTATCTTGTGGTTGTTAATAATTGCATCTTTATTATCTGTTTTTGTTGTTTCTGTATCGTATTTATATAAATTAAAACAAAAACTCAAGTTAAGAGGATTATATAAAATTTTATTAACTAGAAAACTTATTTTTTTAAAGTCCTTTGTTATCTTTATTATCTTTTTTATTTTTGTTTATTTATTTGTTTTAAAATTTCATGAATCTTGGCTCTATTTTCTAATATTACTTCCAATCTTGTTTGGTTTGAAATTAATGGTGTTTGAACCAGAGGTAAGAAAGTATATTTATTTAAAACAAAAAAAAGTATCAGATCTTGAGGATGGAGACGTTCTTGCTCTTGATTTCATTAAAAAGAATCTTTTAATAAAATTAAAGCTTACTGGAAAGAATATAATCGAAGAATCAGATATTAAAAGAATTAAGAGAATAAGGGGAATTAAGGTTATCCCAATTTATGATTTTCTTCCAAGATTTGGAACATATATTTTTTTAGGATTAGTGATTGTTCTTTTGTTTGGTAAATTCATTTTCTTTTAAATAGAAAGAGAAAAAAGGAGGAGGAGACTGATATGGTTTTTACAATTAAATATATTGATAAAAAAACAAAAGCCAGATCTGGGGAACTAAAAACAGCCCATGGAACACTTCTTACTCCTTTTTTCATGCCTGTAGTTACAAAAGGAGCAGGCAAATATCTAACTTTCAAAGATTTAGAGAAGATAGGAACAGAAGTATTTATTTCAAATGGATATATTCTATCTCTTAAACCAGGGATTGAAACTCTAAAAATGGTTGGAGGATATCATAAGTTCATTAATTGGAACAAACCAATCTTCACTGATAGTGGTGGATTCCAGCTTAAGGATCCGCAATTTTTCATATCTCTTGATAAGAAAGGAGTTTGGTTTAAGAATCCTTTTTCAAAAGAAAAAGTGTTTATGTCTCCAGAGAAATTAATTGAAATTCAAAATAATATTGGCTCAGACATTGCAATGATCCTTGATGATATGATCGATGCAAACAAACCAAAGAAAGAATATAGTGATGCTGTTGATATTACTATTGATTGGGCAAAGAGAGCTGTTCTTGCTCATAAGAACAAAAAGCAGTTGTTGTTTGGAATTGTTCAAGGTGGAACGCACAAGGACCTAAGAGAAAAATGTGCAAGAGCAATAAATGAACTCCCATTTGATGGAGTAGCAATCGGTGGACTTGCTTTAGGGGAATCAAAAGAAAAAATGTATAAAGCAATTGATTATTCTCTTTCTCATATTTCAGAAAACAAGATTAAATATTTAATGGGTGTTGGTTCTCCAGAAGATGTTGTTAAGTGCATTGGTAAAGGAGTAGATTGTTTTGACTCAATCTACCCTACAAAGATGGCAAGACATGGGGTTCTATTTACAAGAAATGGACCAATCAATATTACAAAAGGTTCCTTCAAACATAATTTCAAAGTTTCTGATAAAGACTGTGATTGTTATGTTTGTAAGACTCATACTTTAGCATACCTTCATCATCTCTATAGGCTTGATGAGCCAAACTATAAGATATTAGCATCAACACACAACATATGGTTCATGCAGAAGCTTGTTGAAGATGCAAGAGATGCAATCAAGAAAGGAATATATCAAGAATTTGAAAAAGAGTTTTTGAAGAAATGGAATTAATCATTCTAATTGTTCTAAAAATTCATCTCTTGTAAGTCCTGTTTCTCTAATTATGGATCTTTGTGTTCCTTTTGCAATAACCTTATGATTTGGAATAGTTAATCTTCTATATGGTTCTTCAGGTTATCTTAATATAAAATAACTTCCTGTTTGATGATCAACTTCATAACCAATCTTTGAAAGTATCTTAATAAGCTCGATTCCAGAAATAGTTGGTAATTCAGGCATATACATCTACTACTTCTTCTTTTCATATTAATCCCTTTAGAAGTTAATAGATTAGATAGATTGTTTATCAAATGCCTTGTAAAAATATTGTTTAATGGATTAATTAACATATTTATCACCTTTTTATATCATTCCTTTTTCTTTAAATGAGAAATAGCCATCTCTTGTAATAATAAGGTGATCAAGAAAGCAAATATCTAGTTCTTTTGATATCTTTGATAATTTTTGCGTTTCAGTTATATCTTCTCTTGATGGATATGCCTCTCCACTTGGATGATTATGTGCAATAATTAATGATTGTGCTCTTTCTCTTAATGCATATGAAATAATATTTTTATGAGAGATAAGTGTTTGGTTATCTGTTCCAATCGTAATTATCTTTTTTGAAATAATATTATTTCCACGTAAGAAAAGCGCAATAAGATATTCTTGAAGCTTATTTCCTATCTCCTCCTTTAGGAAAGCATAAACTTGAGAAGGTGCATAAACCTTAAGTTCTTCCTTTAATATATTTTGTTTTCCACACAATCTTTTATGGAGTTCGTAAACTGCTTTTATTTGGCTTGCTTTAACTTTTCCAATTCCATTTATTTCAGTAAGCTCGTTTATTTCAAGATTATCAATAGAATTCATTGGAAACTTTGAAAGAACCAGATTTGCAAGTTCAAGAACATTTTGTTTCTTTGTCCCAGTTTTAAGAATAATTGCAAGAAGTTCAGCATCAGATAAATTGTCTCCCCCTTTTTCAATCATTCGTTCCATAGGTCTATTTTCTGGAGTAAAATCTTTAATCTTCATATTTTTTTCATCTAATTTTATTCTAATCTATTTAATATATTTAGGTTTATCTTATTTAATTTTGAAAATGCACACCATTTTTTACCTAAATCTTTAATGGATGCACCTATATGAAATATTTTTTCATTATCTATAATTAAAAATCTATCATGAGATTTTTTAAGTTCTTTAATAGTAATTTTATTATATTGTTCATTATATTTCTTCAAATCTAATTCTAATTGTGGTGTTATACGTTCTGTATATATTGTCACTACTACATTAATTTTTGTAAATAGTACTAATACTGATTCATCAACATAATTATCAATTAAGATTATAGATTTCTTTGCACTTCTTAGTAAATCTGATACGAACTTGTGTGCATCAAAAATTTGTCCATCAAAGAAGATTCCTTGTTTTGGAATTAGATCCTTGCTTTCAATAATCTTATAGATATTTCTAAAGTTAGTATCTGTTTTTAGTTGATAATCGATTTGCTTTCGTTCAACAAGATCTAATCTAGCAAATAGCCTTATATTTCTGGAGATGAACTTTCGCATTGATACAAATGTTCTTATAATTTTAATATTTATATTTGTTGCAATTCCACTTTTTAAAATTCCTGATAAACTAAGAATTCCGTGTTCTGTAAAAACAAATGGTAGATATTTTCTGTGGCTTCCACGTCCTTTATCTAAGGTCACAATTTGTGACCTTAAACTTTCAAATTCAATATTAGTTAGTTGAAACATAAAATCCTCAGGGAATTTATCTTTATTTCGTTTTACTGCTTGATTTAATATTTTTGTGGATATCCCATATAATTGAGCTAAATCACTATCTAACATGATTTGTTTGTTTCTAATCATGTGTATCTTATATTTGATATTTTCAGAGGTAATCAACTTATTTTCAATCATTCGTTCCATAGGTCTATTCTCAGGAGTAAAATCTTTAATCTTCATAAGTTATCGTATATTCATCCATTAATAATTCTTGTTTAGTATTTTCAATTTCTTTTCTGAGTTCTTCCTCTGTTGGCAAATAAAGTTTATATTTAGAAGCAAATAATTGTTCATTACCAGGGAGGAGGGTATACTTAATCATCGTTTTATCCTTTTCTGCACATAGAATAATTCCAATTGTAAGATTATTTTTTTTGTTCTAACCTCTTTTTCAAAATATCTTATATAGAAATCTATTTGCCCTATATCTTGTGGAGTCAGTCTATTTGTCTTAAGATCTACAATAACAAAGCATTTTAGGATTGTGTTATAAAATACTAAATCAATATAATAATTTTCAGAACCAATTGTTATTCTTTTTTGTCTACCAATGAAGGCGTAACCTTTCCTAAATTCCATTAGAAAGTATTTTATATTATTTATAATTTTTTTTTCTAAATCTTTTTCAAGATATCTATTCTCTTCTTTTAGCCCTAGAAACTCAAGTACATAATATTCTTTAATAATGTCTTTTGGATCATTAATAGTTTGTCCTTTTTTTGAAAGTTCAAGAACTTTGTTTTTGTCTCTAGATAAGCAAAGTCTTTCATAAAGCATAGACCCAATTTGTCTATCAAGTTCTCTTGTTGACCATCTTTCTTTAGAACATTCAATTTCATAAAAGTTACGTGCATTTGAATTTTTTATGCTAATGAGTCGAAGATAATGTGCCCAACTCAATTTCCGCGTCAGTGATGCGGAAATGGGGTACATTAAATAAAATTTTCTCATTCTTTCTAGATTATCCTCAGAAAATCCTTTTTCAAATTCATTTGTTAACCTATGTGATAGTTCTTTTATTAAATATTCTCCATACCTGGCTCTTTTTTTCCCTTTCTGTTCTTCTTCAACAATCTTCTTACCAATGTTCCAATATGCATCTATAATTGTTGTGTTTATTGTAGTATATATCTTTGATTTAGAGTCATTAATAATTCTTTTAATATTATCAAATAGTTCTTTATTTATAATTTTCTTTTCTTTTTTAATCATATGATATATTATATGATATATTATGATGTATATCTCTTTTGGAGGGGGGTACATGTCCAAGCATCTTTGATTTCCAAAGTTATCCAAGAAATAAAGATATTTTTCTTAACTTTTTATAAATTAATGACGATGTTATATTTGTTAGACACATCAACCCATCTTTCCTTGGACACGAGGTTCCAAAACAAATATAAACTCTTTCTCTCCCTTTCTATTTACAAGAAGAGAAAGATAACTTATGAGATACTCACATTCATCTATGGAAACCTTCAAGAACTGTCCACGAAAATTCAAATTTAATTATATTGAAAAACCAGACATTACAAGAAAACAATCAATAGAAGCATTTATGGGAACAATGGTTCATGAATCTCTTGAAAAACTATATACAGATGCAAAATATAATAAACTTAATTCTCTTGAAGAAATTTTTGTTTATTATAATGAACTTTGGGATAAAAAATATTCTCCCCAGACAACAGAAATAATTAGAAAGGATTTTACTTCTGACAATTATAAGAAATTAGGGCAAGATTATCTTTCTCTTTACTATGATACCCATAAACCATTTAATCAAGGCAAAACACTTGGACTTGAGCAAGAAATAACTATTAGAGTTTTTGATCCTGATACTCAATCAAACTATGAATTAATTGGATTTATTGATAGATTAACATTATTATCTGATGATGTAATAGAAATACATGATTATAAAACAAATATGATTCCAAAAACACAAGAACAAGTAGATGAAGATAAACAACTTGCTCTTTATTCAATTGCAATCAAACAATCATTTCCTTTTGTTAAAAGAGTTGATCTTGTTTGGCATTTCTTATCAGTTGGAATCGAATTAAGATCTCAAAAAACAGATCTTGATCTTGAAAATCTAAAAAAAGAAGTAATCAAAATTATTAAAAACATAGAAAATGCGAAAGAGAGTGATGAGTTCCCTACAAATCCAAGTGCTTTATGTGAATGGTGTGAATTTAGAAGTATCTGTCCTGCAATGGCTCACGATATTAAACTAAGAACTCTTCAACCAAATGAATTCTTAAAAGATGATGGAGTTACTCTTGTTAATAAATATACTGAGCTAAAGACAAAAAGAGATGAATCCATTAATAAATTTGATAATGATCTTGAAAAAATAAAAGAAGCAATAATTATTTATTCCAAAACTAATAATCTTGAGAGATTGGTTGGTAGTAATTCATCTTTATTTATAAAAGAATACGATTCAATAAAGATGCCAGAAAAAGGAAGCAAAGAAAGAGAAGATCTAGAAAAATTAATTAAATCAACTGGGTTATGGGAAGAAATGTCTGACCTTTCATATTTTTCTATTCTTTCACATTATAAGTCTGGATTTTTTGCTTTAGAACTTAAGAACAAACTTGAGAAACTTTTAATATTTGAAAAAATACATAGAATTTATATTAATAAAAAATAAACAGAAAACATCAACCTAATCAATTTCTTTATATATTTTTCTATATTTAATCTATGATATATATGGGTGGCAAGAATACAATCAATCAAAGGAAGACATTAAACAAAATAAATACATCTTCTCAGTCATCTGGGTCTTTTATTGATTCAAAAGAAAAAAATAATTCTAATTCAAAGGAAGTAATTTCCACTAGACCAAGAAAGGATATAAATTTTGTATCCTCAATCTCAATTTCAAAAGAAGCAGAAATAAAAGGCAAACCAATTAATGAATCAAGACCAGAAGAAAAAACAAAATATTCTATTATCCAAGCACCAATAGTGATCTACAATTATTTTATTGGATTACCATCTAAATTCAAGAATGGATTTCCACCGAATCTCCAATCTTTGTTTTATTCTATTCTTGGAACAATGATTGGATTTGGTTTTGCTGTTCTTTTGTTTCCTGATAATCCTGGGCTTTTTGCAATATTTTTAACAACTTTATTTTTAGCACCTTTTATTCAAAAACAGATTAAGCTTAATGAATTACTAATTGGTAGGACTGAGCAAATTAAGCAAAAAGGAGTAAGCATATTTAAGTTTAATCTGAAATCAAACAAATTTTCATTTGCTAGTTTTTATAATGATCATAAAGCAATATTTTCCACTTACTTTTATTTCTTTCTAGGGATTATCCTTGTAATTGTTTTTTTAATTGCTGTAATTCCAAGAGATACTTCTTCTCAACTATTTGGGAAACAAGGGTGGGATGATAAGTTATTACCTTCAAAGAATATTGGTTTTGAAGGACAAGATAAAAATTCAGTGTTTTGGAATATTTTTACAAATAATCTTTCTGTATTGATTGTATGTTTTATAATTGCACTTGTGTTTCCATTAGGTGCGATTCTTTTAATTGTATGGAATGCAATCTATTGGGGGGTTGTATTTACTCAATATGCATTATTTTATAGTTCATATTATAATGTTGCATTTGTTCTTGTTCTTTTGCCATTACTATTAAGTGTTGCTCTTCATGTTATTTTAGAAGCAGCAGCTTACTTTTTTGCAAGTATTAGTGGTAATCTTTTGGCTGTTGGAATCAAGGAAGAAAAAAAAGACTTTGATAGGTTATTTACAATTATTCGATATTGTTTATTACTTATGTTGTGTGGTTTTTTATTCTTTTTAGCAGGTGCGCTTTCTGAAGTATACGTGTTTGATATTTTAAAGAATATCTTCTTTGGTATATTCTAAATCAAGAGACTCTGGGACAAAACTATTTCATTACCACAACGTATGCTCTTCTTCCAATATATTTTTTTGGAACATCTGCTTTTCCAGATTCTCCAACTTTATTAATTATCCTATCTAATACAATATCTACATCCTTATCTATTAATCTAAACTCTTTATACTTCGTCTCAACTGTTCTGGCCATATATATCCCATATTTATTAAATAACAACTCTTTTTTATAGCTTTATATAGTTATCTATAGATAACTATTTATTTCTTTCGGTACGCTATATATAGTATGTTTAAGAAATATAAATCATCTTGGAATAAGCAACTCACAAATGATGAGTTGCAAAAAGCAAAAAATGAAAGTACATTGATTAGAGGATTATATACTAAAAGATACGGAGAACCTAAAAAACCATTTACTAAGAAATATGATAAGAAAAAGAGAACACAATTGAAAGGGGTATTAACACAAATTAATGAAGATGCTGAAAAAGCAGTAGAAAAAATAAATATTAAATATACAACTGGAAGGCCTATGAAAGACAGGATACAACTAGCTAAAATACATTTATTCCAAAATTATTTTAATCTTACAAATAGGGATGCGGAGGCATTTGCGGATTTATTTTTGCTGAATGGTAAACAAACATATAGTTACAAAACTATTGAACGGGCATTTGAAGATCCAGTAGTTGCAATGATATTACATAATATTTATGTAATATCTTGTGGGGAAAAAAGAGAGTTCGATGGAAGTGGAGATGGAACAGGAACATCATTAACGATAACAAAGCATTATAGAACGGATAGATTAAATGATTTAAAAAACAATGAAGAAACATATAAACGAAAAGAATATGTGTATTCGGTGGCAATAGTGGATCTGAAAACAAATATATATGTTGGTTATGCAACGGGATTTAAATCAGAAAAGGAATTATTTGTAGAAGCAATAACCATGGTTAAAAAAAATGGATTTAAAATTAAATCCATAGTGCTTGATAAATATTATTCATATCAATCAATATTTGAGTATTTTGATGAGGATACTAAAGTGATAATATTACCTAAAAGTAATGCGACGATTAAGGGGCCTAAAAAATGGAAAGAAATGCTTAAACATTATATTAGATATCCGTTTGGATATCTAAAAAGGTATTTTAAAAGAGAAATTAGCGAAGCCAATTTCTCAAGGGATAAGAAAAAACACGGAAAAATAAGACAAAAAATAACTTGCAGAATTTTAACTGCATCTTTGGATAGAGGAATATTACATAATCTAGCTATGGGGCATACGTATTCGTGAGTTTTGTCCCAAAGTCAAATCAAGAATTCTATTTTTATACCTTTCCATCTATTATAATATTGGTTCTAATTATTTTAATAAAAAGGATAAATAAAAAGGTAGATTGTTATGGCTCTATTAAAGAAAAAAAAAGCAGACTTTTTAAATGAAGCATTAGTTGATAGAAATAGTCTTTCAAAATGGAATGATTATTCAATAAGAACTGGAGAAACAAAGATTAAAAGATCCTCTCTTGGATATCAAGATAGCTTCATTGAGAAACTGTTAGGAATAGAAAAGAAAAAGCCAAAACCAATTAATTCCAAAGCTAAAAAAGAAAAGATAACAAATCTTAGTAAGCCAAAATCTAGGTTATTCAAGAAGAAAGGTAAGGAAATGGCGATGTGGAGTTAACTTGTTTTTTCTCCACCTTTCATTTTAATATTGAATAACATATATATTATTTCTTCTTCTGATCTATTTGTTTTGTGTGCAATTTCTTTAATTATTTTTTTAAGAAGGCCTGACTTAATATCTTTTCTTCCCTTCATCACAGTGATTTTTATTCCTTCTGTATTAATATATTGAATATGAGAATGAGTGTCTTTATCTGCAACAAATCCGTTTCTTTCAAGAGCTCTTCTGAATTGTTCTACCTTTAATATTGGCAATCTTAATCCAATTTTTGGTTTAGGCATACTTTTTCATCCTTTATTCCATTAATTACTGCTTCAATAAATTTATCTAATGTTATGTTTAATTTACTTTCACACAACTTAATTTGGTCTCTTGAAACAGCTGCTGCAAAGAATTTATCTTTGTATTTTTTAAGAATTGATTTTGTTTCAATTAACTGTATATTCTTATCAGGTCTCATTAAAGCATATGCTCTAATAATTCCAGATAGTCCATCTACTGAATAGAGTGCATGTTCAACATCACTCTTTCTTTCTAATCCAAGTACTTCGTTGTGTGTTTTAATAATATTAATTATATCTTTATCTATTCCTTCTTTTTCTAGAATATCTTGTGCGATAACACAATGTTTGTAAATATCTCCATTATATTTTTCTACGTCTATATCATGTAAGACACCAATCACATACCATTTGTTACTCTCTTCTTCTGTTTTTTCTAGTAATCCTGCGATCCCTTTCATTCCAGCTCCAACAAGTAAACAATGTTCAATATTTGGATATTCCTGTAGATATTTTCTAATAATTTCATTAGCTTGTTCTTTTGTGGGGATCATATTGTTCTCATTGATTTAGTTTTTATAGTTTATTTCAATAACTGGAATATTATTTTCTTCATCAATTATATTTAAATCAATTTGATGAGTACCAGAATTAATTACAATGTCATTGTTTAAATCAACTATCCCGTTAAGATCTAGTGTGTAGATAAATTGACTTGTTGTTTTCCTTATGTTTAGATTTCCATAATCTCTTTCGGTTTTGCTTTTTGTATATATGCTTGGGTTTTTGATATCCTGTTCAATAGTTACTGAATTTTGAGTTGAGCTAAATATTAGGTCATTATCATTTTGGATCCTAATTGCAGAATTGGTTCCTTTGCTTGTGGTTTTTAGGTATGTTAATGTATCATTTATATGTGTTAGGGTTGTTTGGTTATTGTAATAATTCTGTTGATCTTCTAGGATATTAAAATAATCAATTGAAAACATGATTATTATTCCCATAAAAAGCACACTAATGAATATAATGAATATTCCTGAAAACATTGGTGCAATTCCTTTTTGGTTCATGTTTTTAATCCGCTTTTATTTATGCTGGTCTATTTATGTCTATATGTACCTCTTCATCTTCATAAGCAATATAATAAATATCTATTATATTTTTACCTTTATTTAAACTAAATGTATTGCAGTCTAAATCAATCGTATTATTTTCTGCAATGTTTCTATCAAAGTATAAATTATTGATTTTCTTATAAATTATGATTTCATTTATCTCAGTATTCTGGTCATATCTATACTCAAGTGAATAGGATAAGCTACCGGTTATTTTATTATTCTCACAATCAATTGTTATCTCTTCTGGATTGTTAATAATTATTTCTTTATTTGAAAACCTTTCGTGGGATACTGCTTTTATATTATCAGTGAAATAGGTAATTGAATCAATCATTAAATCAAATTTATATGCATCTTGATGTTTTTTAATAATTGTGTTTGATTCTGTTGCAACCATTGTGGCTATAATAATTGCTATAAAAATAAAGAGAATATACGATATAATATTTGCTTGTGCTTTATTATTCATTTTTATTCATCAGTATTTGCTTCTGTTGTTATTCTTAGTTGATTTGTTCCTATTTTTTTGAAATATAAAATAACTGCCTTGTTTTGTGCAAAGGTATTTTCTGTAATATTTATATCTGTATATTGTACTCCTGCATATATCTTTTGTTTATCTCTATAGGTGTATTTTTGTCCTTGGGAAAGCAGTTTATAGTTTTCATAATAATTTCCATTTATTAGATGATATATTTCTATTTTGTTTGTGTCTGCATAAATAGCTAAGTAAAGATTAGTTAAATCAAGACTTATCTTTGAACCAGTTCCTGTTGGAGAGAGCATAATTTGATTAATCATTGCATCAATATCTGAGATGAAGTTTTTGGAGTTTTCAAATCTAGTTACTGAGTTTTGTTCAGCTATTACTGTTGTTGTTGCTGTTGCAAGTACTCCAACTATGATTACAATTATGAATATTACGGAGATGTATCCAATTGTTTCTGCTTCTCCTTTTTTATTTAATTTAATCATCTTTCCTCAAATTTATATAAATAATCTAATTATATAGTTCTTGTAAATCTTTATAAATATATTTAATACTATATATATTATAGTACCTAATGTTTATTAGATAAACAAATGGTCCGAATTGTGTAGCGGTTAGCATCTGGGACTGTGGATCCCAGGACCCGGGTTCAAATCCCGGTTCGGACCCTAACCTTTCTTTCTTTGTAAAAAGGAAAGAAAACTTAATGAAAGAAAGAAAATGAAGATAGGGTTACTGGTTTTTATGATGCATCCAAACAAAGAAATTATGAGACAAGTTTTAGAGCTTGCAAAGAAAAAACATAGTGTTGCTGCATTTGTGGTAAAAGGAAATAAGATAATCTCAAAAGAAGTTTGTAGTTATTATAATGATAAGATAAAAGGAATTCCATTTATTCCAACAAGGCATGCAGAAATCAATGCTATTGAAAAAGCTTGCAAGAAACTAAAATCAGAGCACCTTAGAGGGTGTTGGTTATATTCTTCTCTTGAATGTTGTCCTATGTGTGCAAGCGCAGCAATATGGGCAGAAGTTGATGGAATTATATATTCTGCTCTTGAAGAAGACAGACCAGAAAATGAGAGATTTGATGATTTAGACAATTGGATTTACATAAGACCAAAAGACATTATAAAAAAAGCAAAGATTAAACCAAAAATAATATGTGGATATTTAAGAGAAGAAGGAAAGAAAATAAATTATTGGACATAATTACGAGTCTGTTATATTTGTTGGACACATCACGTCCATTTTGCTTCTGTAGCTCAGTGGTAGAGCGCGTCCTTGGTAAGGACGAGGTCGGGGGTTCAAGTCCCCCCTGGAGCTGATTGGGTTTATAAAAAAACATTGTTTTTTAAATGTAACTTAATTATAGTTATTTATAAATTAAATACTTAAAGGAGCTGATTTAAATGCCAGCATCAAAATCCCCAATCAA
>Ga0172368_10000254_pt1 | contig 76306 bp, 62 predicted proteins | sample Lak11m_FD_114540 | JGI IMG/M metagenome (GOLD analysis project Ga0172368, IMG submission 114540) | Freshwater microbial communities from Kabuno Bay, South-Kivu, Congo - kab_022012_11m | ecosystem: Environmental > Aquatic > Freshwater > Lake | place: Democratic Republic of the Congo: South-Kivu...
ATACCAATGCGCCTTCTAACATGTGACATTGAAAGGGCCGGCAGGGACGCCGGCCCCTACTATGTTTGGTGGCGGCGGGCCTCCGTGCCCGCCATTTTCAGATGTATGAAAGCGCATTGGTATGACTGGGTGCTGTTGCCACGCCAGTCTTTCTTTTCAACGGTGGCGACGTGAGGTAAACTAGTGCATTCGTGGTGGAGTTGGATGGAGGCTCAATGAAAACGAGCGGCATAATTGTCGTCACAATAGTCTGCTGCCTTGTGCTGGGAGGGTTGATCATCGGGTGGTCCGTGTATCAGCGATCTGATATTCGTGAAGAATTGGGTCATGTCAGGGACCTTACCGATGACAATTTCGAGAAGGAAGTCGTGGAAGCTTCGAAAAGCAAACCGATTCTCGTGGATTTCTACGCCGACTGGTGCATGCCCTGCAAAATGCTTGACCCGTCTTTGAAGGAACTCGCACAGGAATTCAAAGGACGTGCGGTAATCGGCAAACTCAACACCGACAAGAACTTGATCGCCCGCCGATTCGGCATCCAACGAATCCCAGCGGTCTTCATTATCCGAAACCAGGAAATCAAGGACGTATTCTACGGGATCGTTTCGACGGACCGTATGCGAAAAGCTTTGCGAGAGTTCGGAGCGTAAATATGGGATCACATCGATGAATGACACACTTCGAAACCTGCGAATCATCGTGCGAGGCGCCGGTGAAATGGCCACCGGTACCGCCTGCCGGCTCTATCGTTCGGGATTTACCAAGCTGCTCATGACTGACATCGCGGCCCCTCTTGCTGTTCGCCGCCCTGTGAGTTTCTGCGAAGCCGTTTGGGAGGGCAGCTGGGAGGTGGAAGGCATCCGGGCAGTAAAGATCACCCGGCCGGAAGAAGCATTGCAGCATTGGGATCAAGGCACAATTCCGGTGATCGTCGATCCGGAAAACTTGTCCCGCAATGTTATCAAGCCGCACGTAGTGGTAGACGCCATCCTTGCTAAAGTGAATCTCGGAACTTCGATCATCGACGCGGAACTTGTGGTGGCGCTCGGGCCGGGCTTTTACGCGGGCCAAGACGCACACTACGTGGTCGAGACCAACCGAGGACACAATCTCGGACGCCTCATCTTCGAAGGACTTGCCGCGCCCAACACAGGCACGCCGGGTGACATCGCCGGACAGACCACCACTCGTGTCTTGCGCGCACCTCGCGATGGTGTCTTTCGCGCGGAAGCGGCAATTGGAACGCCGGTAAAGCTGGGCCAGGTAGTGGGGAGTGTCGCGGATACTCCCGTCACGGCCGGTCTGGACGGGGTCCTCCGCGGGCTCATCCGTCCCGGTTTGAGCGTCGTTCGCGGCCTCAAGATCGGTGACGTGGATCCCCGTGGAGACGCCTCATATTGCTACACGATCTCCGAGAAGGCGCGGGCAATCGGCGGTGCGGTGCTCGAAGCGATTATGATGACCTTTAACAATAGACGTTGAACGCGCCGGCTTTTCCTGCGGAGGCGGCCACCGTCTTTGTGCAGTGGAAGGCTTTTTCAAATCGAAAATCCCCCCTAACCCCCCTTTAATAAAGGCGGGGACCATTCTTACCCCCCTTTCGTAAAGGGGGGCAGGGGGGATTTTTCCTGCACAGCACCGTTACCCGAAACGCAAACCAATTGACTGATGGCTTTTTCCGATGTGCCCGTTATGACGGTGATCTCGTACGCGGCGCGAGTAAAAATGATCGTGTTCCGGAGAGATCGGTTCATTTCTTGTGAACTTCGACGCAAATGCTCTTGCGCACTTGATTATCCTCGTTCCTTGGCCTGGCCGTAAATTGATTTCCAGCACCGGATGTTATGAGCTTCATCCAGAAATTGCCGCCGAGGGGAGCGGTTGCTGATTGAATTTTTTTGCATTTTGGGGTATAAACAGAAGAATGATCGAGTGAAACCCGGTTCGTTGAGTTCCACAATATTTGTTGTGAGGGATGGTGTTTTGATTAAGGGAGTTCTATCGACTGTTGTTCTCGCGCTCGTTGTTCTCTTCCATGCTGTAATTTCTGGGCATTCCGCCGGATCAGCCTACGCGCAAGATTCAGCCACCGTTGTTGCCGCTGAAAAAGGGACCGGTCGAGCGGCCACACCTCAGCGCCCGGCCGCGTCGCAGACCGCCGATGCAGCTGAGGACGAGGAATTTTTCGGACCGAGTCAACCGGTCGTTGGCGCGCCGAATCAGGCGCCAGTCGGCGCGGACACTGTGGTGATGCCCGACCTCAGCCAATTCACGCTTCTCTCCCGCGATCCTCTTGAACGTATTGAGTTGGAGAATATCAAGCCGCTCTACGAATCCCCGGCATTACCTGGGGAAGGCGTGTGGCAGTCGGCGGATTCGCCTAAGGACTCTCTCGGCAAACCTGTCATCTACACGACATTCTATCGACCCAGCCTCCAGTTTCCCAACGCCATCGTCTACATGATGGTGGTCGATATGAACAAACTCTTCATGCAGTACTATGTGGGATCGCAGGAGCCGGGAGCACGCCAAGCCAACTGCCAAGTGGAGCCGGGGCTCCGGACACACCTTGCGGCCATCACCAATGCCATGTGGATGCAGCGTCACGCAAAAGGAGCAGGCGCCATATTCAGGGGCAAGGTGCTCTACCCGATGGTAGATGGAATGGCAAGTCTCGTAGTGTACAAAGACGGATCGGTGGACATTCGCGACTGGGGGCCTGATATCCCGATCAATATGGTTAGGGACGCGCGCCAGTTGCGGCACCTCATTGTCAAGGACGGCATGGTTGTCCGGCATGTGCTGCGCAAGGGACGCCTCGAGGACGCGGAGATCGGGCTAGGCTTTCTCCTCGGTGGTGGAGGACGTGACTACGACGGTGACCACGCCTGGTATGTGGCTCACCGGAGCGCGTTCGGCGTGCGAAAAGACGGCAACCTCATCTTCGCGATCGGACATCACATCGGCACCAAAGACCTCGCCAAAGCACTCGTGTTGGGGGGATGCGTACGCGGGCTCCATGGAGACGCAAATCCGGCGAACATTGTCGGCAACCTGTACATGCGCGATGCCAATGGTAATCTTCTCAGAAAGGTGAAGCTTTCCCCCGAACAATCCAAGTACGCGTTGGAGCGATATGAGGGCGGTTATTCAAAGGATTTCTTCGGGTTCTTCTTCCGGTCCGCGGGTGAAGACAAAGGACGCGCCCTGACCAAGCGAGCGGTGCCCGAACGCACCCACCGATAACCAATGTCATGAAAGGTATTTACGTGCGCTGCGTCCGCTGCAGTTCTCCGGCAATTACGAGCGCGGTCCTGGCCGTACTGTTGGCATGTGCCGCAGCAGCCGCCTGGGTTGGCTCGGCTGGAGCACAGAGCACCGGTTTGGCTGGAATAGACGACGCGGACGCGCTCGTCCGGGCCGGCATTGCCAAGGCCAACGAAGGGCGGCCGGACGAGGCGCTGGATCTATTCAGCCGGAGCCTTCAACTTCGTCCGCGAAACGCAGCTGCATTTTACAATCGCGGCAAGGTATATCTCATTCAGAAGCGGTTCGATCTCGCGGTCCAAGACCTCGACCGCGCGCTGAAATTGGATCCGAAACTCTCAGGCGCATACGAAGCGCGAGGGACCACGCACAAACTTCGAGGGGACTTTGTGCGCGCGGTTAAGGATCTTTCAAGCGCAATCAAGATCGACCCGAACAACGAAACCGCTCTCATGCACCGCGCGTCGATCTTCTTTGACGCGGGCGAACCGGATAGGGCGCTGGAAGACTTAACTCAAGTCCTTCAAATCAATCCGGACATGCTCAAGGCACTGGGGAATCGGGCGGCAATTTACGAACAATTGGGCAGGTTCGATGACGCGGTTGAAGATCTCACGCACATCCTTGTGCTCGATACGGGCAACGTGCCGGCAATGATGCATCTGGGCACTATCTTCGCCAAGCGCGGCGATCCGAAGAAGGCGGGACGCTGGTTCCGGATCGCGCTTACTTTGGAGAGCGACGAAGCCGTCCGCAACCGTCTCAAGGCGGAACTCCAACGCATCGACCAAGGCCGCTCGCAGAATTAAAGCGCATATCCATTCGATTAACCGAGAGACCGATCGCTGTATCTCTGCGGTGACGGATCCCTTTTTCCCCGCGGGTAATATCCCCCGCGTAAGTGAATGCATACCGAAACGACGTCTTCATTCAGTTACGCGGGGAGGTTCCGCAAACCTCTTCATTGAGGTCTCTTTTCTAGCGAGCGGAGCAATCTCTACGCGGAGTACGAGCAGGGTGTCCTATGTCTCACGGAGTGCCCCAGGGTGGCCCCGACGTTACACGTCGGGGTTGCGAAGCAACAAGAGGTTCTTGTCCTCTCTCATATGGAGAAGTTACATGATGAGCGATTAAGACCTCTTACGCCTTCGGCGCTCCGACGTATAACGTCGGAGCCACCCCCCAGAGGATTCAGCTCATCTCCTGATTTCGATAGGTTGTTGCTTCTTGCCGTGAATAACTGAAGGGTTACCGAACGACGCCCTTTTCACTTGACTCGCGAGTCAACCACCTGTACATTTTCTCAGTTCTGGTCAACAACGCGCCTGGAATCTCCGGCCGTCTCCCGTAGCATCCAGGAAAGGAGGATCTTACGTGAAATCACTGGTCTGTTTGAAGCAGGTTCCCGATACGGAAACCCAGATCAAAGTCAACCCGGACGGGACCGGCATAGTAACCGACGGGATCAAGTACATTATCAACCCCTACGATGAATTCAGCGTCGAAGAGGGATTGCGCTTGAAAGAGAAGTTCAAGGCAGGTGAGGTACTAATCCTGTCAATCGGCCCGGATCGCGCCACCGAAGCCATCCGGACCGCCCTGGCCATGGGGGCCGATAGGGGCATCCACGTCAAGGATCCCGCCCTGAATCAGGCTGACCCGTTCACTATTGCTCAGGTGCTCGCCGCGGCCGCCAAGCAGGGCGAGTTTGACGTTATTTTCTGCGGCCAACGCGCCATCGACGATGACTTTGGCGAAGTCGGCCCCATGCTTGCGGAACTGCTGGGATTGCCCCAGGTTACGTTCGTGACGAAAGTGACCGTCGCCGACGACAAGAAGAGCGCAATTGTAGAAAAAGATGTCGAAGGCGGGAAGGAAATCGTCGAGGTGCAGCTCCCGTGCGTGCTCACTTCTCAGAAAGGCCTTAATGAGCCTCGTTACGCGTCGTTGCCCGGCATCATGAAGGCTAAGAAGAAGCCCATCGATGTCAAGACCGCCGCGGACCTCGGTGTTTCTGTTGAGGCAAAGCTCGCGTCCACAGCGTACTCCATGCCGCCCGAACGTAGTGCGGGCAAGAAGTTTGAGGGACTCGAGCCCGCTGAGGCGGCAAAGATCGTCGTCCAGGCGCTCAGGAACGAGGCCAAGGTCATCTGATCGCGCGAAGCCGCGCACAAGGCTACCGATGTAGGAGAGCATCTCATGGCAAAAGTGATCATATATGGGGAAATCAAAGCAGGCAAACTCAAGAAGACCGCGTTTGAACTCGCCAGTGAAGGCCGAAAGCTCGCTGACGGCCTTGGTGGCGAACTCGCTGCTGTACTGATCGGATCGGGCGCGGAACAGTTCGCTCCCGACTTGGCACGCTATGGCGTTGATGTGGTCTATGTGGTGGAAGGCGCGGGGCTGGAGTCGTACAACTCGGAATACTACGCGCAGGCTCTGTGCCAAGTGGTCAAGGAAAAACAGCCGGAGATCGTCTTGTTGACCCACACCATGCAGGGCAAGGACCTGGCTCCGCGCGCCGCTGCCAAGCTCGGAGTTGCGAGCATCTCTGACTGCCTGTCCTTTGAATTGGACGGCGGAAAGCTCGTCGGCAAGCGGCCCATGTACGCCGGCAAGTGCTATGCTACTTGGACGGCGACCAGCACGCCTCAATTTGCGACCGCTCGACCCAACGTGCTCGAGACCAAAGAGACTCCGAAAGAGGGCAAGGTCGAAAAGATCGCTTTCGCGCCCGATACTGCCCGTCCGAGCTACACCACCAAGGAACTCAACCTTGACACTTCCGGGAAGGTGGACCTCACCGAAGCGGAAATCATCGTTTCCGGCGGCCGCGGCATGGGCGGATCGGACTATACACTCCTCGAGGAGATGGCGTCCATTTTCGGGCCGACCTGCACAGTCGGGGCTTCAAGGGCCGCGGTAGACGCGGGGTGGCGGCCGCATTCCGACCAGGTGGGCCAGACGGGCAAAACCGTCACGCCGAACCTCTACGTCGCATGCGGCATTTCCGGATCGATCCAGCACTTGGCGGGCATGGGCTCGTCCAAAGTGATCGTCGCCATTAACAAGGACACCGAGGCGCCGATCTTCACCAAGGCGGACTTCGGCATCGTCGGTGACCTTTTCAAAGTGGTCCCCGAGTTCAACAAGGAACTCAAAACGCTGCTCGCGGAGTAGCGAGCCCAGCAAAGCAGTAGTAGGGGCGGCTGCTCGGTCGTCCCTACAACGCATCCCTCCGCATCCTATCGATCAAAGCGCGCGCATAAACTCCACCAGATTCTTCTTCTCCTCCGGCGTGAGCTTCAGCTGCTGAATCATATTGAAGAATTCGACCGTGTCCTCGAGGGTCAACAGCCTTCCGTCGTGGAGATACGGCGGCGATTCCTTGATACCTCGAAGCGGGAATGTCTTGATCGGGCCGTCGGCTGACGCCATTCTTCCATTGATCATCTTCGGTTTGAAGAAACGCTCGGCCTTGAGGTTGTGCATCAAGTTGTCCGTGTAATAGGGCGCAGGGTGGCACACAGCGCACTTCCCCTTGCCGAAGAATATCTCCTGGCCTTTCATTTCCGCTTCGGTGGCCTTTGCCGGATCGAGCTTTCCATAGATATCCAGCTTGGGGGCGGGCGGGAAATCGAACAATTCCTGCATCTCGGCCATGAAATGGACCTGGCTTCCCCGTTCGAGGATGTTTACGCCCTTCTTGGTAGCGATGACCGGGTCTCCGTCGAAGTATGCGGCTCGTTGTTCGAATTCCGTGAAGTCTTCAACACTCTTGAGAGCTCGCTGGGAGCCAAATAACCGCTGAATGTTCACTCCTCGGAGCGGCGGCGTATCGAGGCGGTGGCGGAACTCCTGCGGCCGGATATCGCCGACGAGGTGAGTAGCCGCGTTGGTGTGGCCGTTAACGTGGCAATCAAAACATGTCACTCCGCGGCTGGGTTTTTCCGATCTGCGGTCGTTCGTTTGGTTGAACTGCTGCTGAGGGAACGGCGTGACCAGCAAGCGCAAACCTTCGAGCTGTTTGGGATTCAGGATTCCGTTGAACAGCTCGAAGAAGTTCTCGATAGTTATCAATTTGCCTTTGGACACGTCGCCCAGATCGGGCCGCGTGGTCAGGAAGACCGCAGGCGGGAACTCGGGAAGCAGGTGCTTGGGCAGGTCGAAGTCGAGATCGAATCGAGTGAGGTCCCGCGCTTCCTGCTTCTTGATCTCGTCAATGTGTTGTTTGGGAAAAAGCATTCCCCCTTCAGGATGATTCGGGTGCGGCAATGGATAGAAGCCTGCGGGCCACAGGTCTTTTTCGCGGATTTCCTCCGATGATGACTGGGCGAGCTTTTCCCAAGTCATTCCCTGAGGAAGCTTGATGCGCACGCCCTCCTGGACAGGCTTTCCGCGAAACATGGTGACGCCCTTCGCCGGTTTGTCGCTCAAATCGTAGCGCGTCTCCAAGAGGTCCATTTGACGTTTCATGATCGCGGGTTTTTCCGCTATCATACGTTTCATGACTTCATCAAACGGCGCTTTCATTGGCTCCGGCGAAACGGGCGCATAACTGTCAGGCAGTTTTGTCTGCTGGCCGTGGATCACCCCCGCGGTAGCTATCACCAACGCAAGGCATACTGCTGCAATAAGCCAAATTTGTACGGATTTGCCGTTCATCATTCGCTCCCCCTTTTCCTGTAATTGGATGGTCGCCGATCAGGGGGGACTCCCTCACTTCGGACAACGCAGAGCCGCTAAACCTTCATTCGGGAGCCCTCTGATCGGCGGGTCGAACCGGTCAAAAATTCCGGCACCTGCTAAGTGCACGATTTCCTTATTTCGGTTGCGTATTTTGCCGTTGGAGATTGTTTCGTCGCTCCGCTCCTCGCAATGACACGTCCGAACTTGTCATTGCGAGCGAAGCGAAGCAATCCCCCTAGACCAGAATACGTCACCGCATTTACGCCATGGTGTACTAAGAAAGCACACTGGCGCATCACAGCCGGCGCGCGCTGTAAAACGTTATCAATTCCCGAGACAATTCCTATCTTAGAATGATTTCCGATTGAACCAATCGTGTCAAGAGTCAGGCCTTCTTGCCAAACTCTTCCGGTTTGCCTCCGAGGAGTATTTGCACAATCCGCTTGCTTGCGTGGCCATCGCCATAGGGGTTCACCGCCGTGGCCATGCGATGGTACTTCGTCGAATCTTCCAACAGAATCGAGGTCTCCGTGAAGATCCGGTGCTCATCGGTGCCGACAACCCTGACGGTGCCTGCTTCGACCGCCTCAGGCCTTTCGGTGACGCGACGGAGCACCAGCACGGGCTTGCCGAGGCTTGGCGCCTCTTCCTGAATGCCCCCTGAATCGGTGAGCACCAGGTAACAGCGGCGCATGAGGTTTACAAGGTCAATATAATCGACAGGCGGGATGAGCGTAACATTTGGCACGCCGGCGAGGAGTTCGTGAACCGGCTCGCTGATGTTTGGGTTGAGGTGTACCGGGTAGATCAGGTGCACATCATCGCGGTATTTCTCCGCAATGGCTTTCAGTGCCCGACAGATGGCCCCAATCGGTTCGCCGTAGCTTTCGCGTCGATGAGCGGTAACGAGGATAAGCCGCCGATCTTGCGGCACGTTGGCGAGGGGGCCGGCGCTCCAGTCGTATTCAAATTGGAGCGCTTCAAGAAGCGCATCGATCACGGTGTTGCCCGTCACGTGGATGGTGTTCGGGCTGAGGCCTTCTTTGAGGAGGTTCTGCCTTGCGGTCTCGGTGGGTGCAAGATGGAGGTCGCAGACTGCATCGACCACCGTGCGGTTGATCTCCTCCGGGAACGGGTGGAACTTGTCTCTTGACCTGAGCCCCGCTTCCACATGCGCGACCTTCACCCGTTCGTGGAACGCCGCGAGTCCCGCAGCCATTACCGTGGTGGTGTCTCCCTGAACCAGCACCCAGTCCGGTTTCAGTTCCGTCAGGAGTGGCTCCATACGCGTGAGAATGGTTGCTGCGAGTCGGCTGAGCGTCTGGCGGTGCTCCATCACATTGAGATCGAAGTCGGGGGTGATGCCGAACGCGGCGAGCACCTGATCGAGCATCTCTCGATGCTGCGCGGTGACGCACACACGCGACTCGATGAGTTCGGGGAATCGGGCGAGTTCTTTCACCACCGGCGCCATCTTGATAGCTTCCGGCCGCGTTCCCATGATGCTGAGCACCGACAGTCGAGGCATGATCATTCTCACCGAGACAATGTGCCGTTACCGCTTTTTCGGATTGTCTCGAGACGCGGGAGGACTTAGAAAGCCTGGCGCGACCGCACCCGGAACGCGTCTTCATCACCCTCACCCCGGCCCTCTCCCAGGGGGAGAGGGAGGCGTGCGGATCTGATTTCCGGTCCCCTCTCCCTTTGGGAGAGGGCTAGGGTGAGGGGCGATCGTGCTATGATAACACTCCCCTATGGGGCTTTGACACCGCTTTTTCGGCTGCGAGCGAGCATCGCCACCATGAAGACCAGTCCCACAGCAATCGCGAACCACAGCGTACAAACCCGGATCAGAATTACCGCGGGCAGCGCGCTGGTGTAGCTGATTCCCATTACCGCGAGGATCCCCACCATTCCCGCTTCCGTGCCGCCGATCCCGCCCGGCAGCATGGAAAGAGCGCCCACGAGCGTGGAGAGACAGTACACGAAATTAGCCTGCAACAACGACGACGGCAGGTGCAATGCGTCGAGGATGAGGTACATCGAGAGCGATTCCATGCCCCAAGCGACCACTGAAACCACGAGCCCGACGATGAACACCCGCGGCGTCATAAGTTCGCGTCCTGTCAACAGCACGCCGAGCACCTTTTCCGACGGCCACGCGAGCCATCTGACCCTGCCGGTGAATCGCAAGATGGGTCGGTAGACATTTTCCATGCAGAACACGAGCCCACCCGCAATTACCGCGGCCGCGCAGATGAGAAATACTCCGCTCCAGCTGCTGAACAGCATTACCGAGAACGAACCGAGCACCAATACGCCCCAGAGGTCCATGAGGCGCTCCACGAGCACGATCCCCACTGTTTTGGTGAACGGAATGCCGCGGTCATCCTTAAGGAACACCCCCTTTACCGCCTCACCCACTTTCCCCGGTGTGCCCGTCAGTGCAAACCCTGCAAGGAATACGGCCACCGAATATGATAACGGGATGCTCGGATCAGACTGCCGCACGTAATAGTAGAATCTCCAGCCCCGGAGCAGCCAACCGAACACCACGAGAGCGATCACTGTTCCCAAGGTGCTGAGCGGAAACTCCGTCAAAGCCGCCACCGTGGTTCGGTAATCGGTTATCAGGGTGGCTGCCGCGTACAATACCACTCCTGCGACGGTGAAGATCAGCAACGACCTGATTATGCGCGAGGATGTGAAGCGCCCGGCGGCCGCTTCGAGAGGGGCGGTTTTATTTGTATTTCCGGTTGAATAGTCTAAGGGATCACAGGTCTGTGGCTCAGGCATCAGGAGTGTTCTCGGTGTTTGATGGTCATGAGTGTCTCATGGTGGCACGCGTTGGAGATCGCGGGAAGCCTCAACCGTCACATGAATTGCCTGTGGTGTCCGTAGGGGCGGGGTTTATCCCCGCCCGTCAGCCAGGGAAGACGAGCGGGCGGGGATAAACCCCGCCCCTACATCACGTTCGAATCTTCAACCAAATTGATGACGGTATTGAGCTTTGTTCCGCTGTCTCTCCCGAATTCCTAGGCGCGTTATTGTAACAGAATCGCGCCGGGTTCTTATCGCTTGTTGTGAAGCCATGGTCAAGGGACGGCCTATCGGCGGCGAGACGGATAGTGGATGCATTGTGAGCTGAACGTTGCCCACGCATGATCGAGCTGTTGTTTCAGCATTTGCACGTAGTGAGTCATTTGCGCGTATTGCGGGTCCGATGGGTTCATCATTCGGTGTTGATTGTAGAATTGGTAGTACTGACGCCACTGCGCCTGCCAGTGTTTTTCCATTTCCAGGCACTGTCCGTATTGCGGGTTGGTAAGGTCGGGCCGAAAAGCATACTCCATCGGCTGCTCTTGCTGGGGAGCGGCCGGCGGTCCGGATTGCATAGGTTGCTGCGGCGGCATCATTGGCTGGGGTCCCGGCGGGGCCGGAGGCGCGGGCGGCATGGGAGGCGGACCGTATGGAGCCTGAGCCCAAGCCGCTGACAACAGCATTGCGCACGCCAACAGAATCACTCCACTGCGTCGAAAGAAACCCCTGACCATCGTTGCACCGCCACTTCTGGGAAATGGTTCATTCGCCGCCTTTTATGGTAGGGAAACACGCGTGTGGGGTCAAGTCCTGCGGCTGCCGGGACTTGCTCCGCGGTCCCCGCAATTTCTTAGTGGGGCGGGCCTCCGTGCCCGCCATTCCACTTCCCTGATAACAATTTCGTGTCAGGGATCTTTAATACCAGGTAATACAACGCGGTCAACACTACCAAGACGATCACGCCGGACCAGAGCACATCCGTTGGAAAGTGCCCTCCCTGTGCCATCCGTGCAACACCCATTACCGCGCCGTACGCCAAGCCTGAAACCAAAAACAGCAGCGCCGCCCCGGGATGTAGTGGGTGCACCGCCACTCCCGATGCAACAGCGAAGGCCATCGCGCAGTGCCCACAGGTGAAGGACTTCCCTCGGCCCAGTACGCCGGGCTGCGCGGGAGTCCGGAAGTCCCAGACGCCCCCGAACGCAGAGATTTCAGCCGGTCTCGGCCTGCCCCAGCAACCCTTGAATAGTCCGTTGACAAGGATGCCCGGGCCGATAATCACAGTGAGGATTACCACCAGGCAAGGCTTCCGGTATGCCTCGGCAACCCGTCCAAACCGCGATGCTGTAAAGATTGCGAGTGCAGCGGCAACAAGAATGAAAGTCGGAATTTCACCATAGTCGTAGAGCCAACTCCACGGAGCGCTCCGCCCGTATATCCATCCTTCGTTCGATCCGCCTTCACGGTAGAACGCAGCGGTCCATGACAGGTCCGCGTTGAACGCGTCCATGAGCACCGTACCGATGATTCCGGAGCCAAGGAGCCCGAAGATGATCAAGAGCCCCCGGCCGCGGGGCCGATGCCACCAGGAAGGTGTTGTGGACTGATTTTCCACGATGGAAATCTCCGGAGACGCGCGAGTGAATCAGACCAGTTCGCTTTCAAAGAAGTAACATTGGCAGTGTCCAAAATCCCCCCTGTCCCCCCTTTACGAAAGGGGGGGCTCTTATTCCCCCCTTAATAAAGGGGGGTTAGGGGGGATTTTTTCGTACGGAATCCCATTTGAGCGACTGGTGCCAATGCTACCTATATGACGGCGCACTGGTATCAGACGGTAACATATCGCCCGCAGTGGGTAAAAAACAATCCTCTTTCCGACACCTTCGCTCCGGTAATTTGCGCCCATGCGGACGCGTACAGGTGAACCTGGCCGCCATAGTGCGCCACCAGGTCGTCCAGGTGATCGGCCGCGCGTTTGTCCGTCTTGTAGTCAACGATTACCCATTCCTCGCCTTCGAGAAAGGCCAGGTCAATGACCCCTCGGAGAACAGTCGGCACAAGGCGTTCCTGTGAAGGGTCCGCGGGCAGCTCAATTTGGAATGGCGTCTCCACAAGCCTGTATGGGCTTTGTTGCGCGCGGTTCCAGATATCGGATGCCATTACCGCACGGACGGTCTCCAATGCTTCGTCGATGAGGTCTAGATCGAGGTCCTGTTCGTCGAGCGCGCGCTCCGCTGTGGTCTTGAGATCCGCCTCCACAGCCGACATCGCGACCTGGAGGATCGCGTGAATCGCAGAACCCCACGCCATGCCCTGTTCCGAACCGGTTCCGTGCATGGTTGCGCCGGCCAGGGCCAGGGCCTTCGCACCGGCGGTCGCGTAAGTGGGCTCACGTGCGTTCTTCCACCTACCCGCAACGAGTTCCGCCGCGCGAGCGGGTTCGTCATTGCCGATGACTGTAGGCGTCGGAGACACGCACACCGGTGGGCCGGGATCGGTAACAAGTGGAGCTGTTTTCAGCTGAGGCTCAAATGCCTTCCACGACCCTCTTCGGCCGCGCTGCGACACAATGAGGGACTGACCGGCTCTGGTGGCCGCGACATAGAGCAGCCGCTCCTCTTCCTTCTTTTGGAACGCCTTCTCACGCTCTTTCAACTCTCCCCAGCTTGCCGGTTGACCAATAACCGTCTGGTACCGCCCCCAATCGGTCTTTACAAGCATGTACCCCTTTGAGCACGGGCTGGACCGGTCGATGTGCAAGTCGGGATTGACGTTGCGCTCGCCCGTTGGGTCCGCGAGAAAGACGATCTGTGCTTCAAGGCCCTTAGCTTTGTGGAGGTTCATGATACGGAGCGGGCGCTCTTTAGGCGGAATTGCAGGGATGCTGTCATGGCCTTCTTGTAGAGCCCTCAGCGAATCAAGATACGCGATGAGGCGCTGTAACGACCAGTTGTCTCGCTCCGCGCTGCGGACAAGCTCAAGCGCCGTGAGCAGGCTTCCTGCACGCTCGTTGCCATCGGCCAAAGCAGAGCACGCGGCAGCGAGTCCAAGATCGCTCAAGAGTCGTTCGAGCGCGGCCATCACCGGCATTCGTAGAAACCATTTCGCATAGGTCCGCAGACGCGCGAACGCGTCCACGAACGCCGCCTTGTCAGTTGCATTCAGTGAAGCGGGGACCGCGGAGTGGTAGGAGAATTCCCCTCCCGTAACCTTATACTCGTAGAGAGCCGAGTCGCTGACACCAAAGAGTTCGCTGCGGAGCGCGGCCACGAGGGCAACCGGGTCATGCGGCCGCGTGACGGCTGCCAGGCAGACGCCGAGCAGTCTGAGCTCTTTCATGCGGTTGATGGTATCCCCGCCCGTGACCTGGTGAGGAATACCCATTTTCTGAACCTCGGCGCCATACACCGCGAGGCTCTTCTTGCGCCTGGTGATAATCATGAAGTCGCCCGGTGCAACGCCGAAGCCTTCCGCCACATTCGCGGCGGTCCGGTCGCGGCCGTCGATCGCGGCCCGAATCGTTCCTGCGATCGTAGGAGCTTCCCAGGAGCTTGCCTCGTCAGTGGAGATCGTTCCCGGAACCGAGATACGGTGCACCGGCACGCCATCATCCGCACCCGAGTCCGGCCGCGCTGTCAGCGGGACGTACACCGGCGATTCAGGAGTCTCGTGTGAAGGGAATTTTGATGCAAAGGTGTGGTTGACCCACTCGATAAGCGGTTTCGTCGATCTGAAGTTCGTCTGGAGTGTGAGCACCGTTCCGTGATTCTCGATGATACGCTTGACCTTGGTGTACGTCACGATGTCCGCACGCCTGAACCGGTAGATTGACTGTTTCGGGTCACCTACGACAAAGAGCGAACCAGGAACGGGCACGCACTCCTCCCAGTCGCGCTCATTCGGGTCGGTAGCCGTCAGGAACATCATTACTTGGGCTTGTACCGGGTCCGTGTCCTGGAATTCGTCAACCAGCAGGTGCGTGAAGCGCTTCCTGAGGTATTCCCTGATGTGAGGTTTGTCCCGCAGGAGGTCCGCGGCCTTCATGAGCAGGTCCTCATAGTTGAGCACACCCGCTTGCCTCCGGAGTTCGTCGTAGACCAATCGAGCCTGCCCGAGGGCCTTCATGCAAGCCGGGTAGCAGTGCGCCCTCCATTGATCGAGGAAGACATCCACTTTCTTCTTGAAGTCTTCCCACATGCGCGCTTCTTCCTTGGCTCTCCGCTCGCCCTCCGGCCATCGGTTCGAGTCGACCTCGTCCTTTTGCTTCACCGAAGTGAATTGCCTGAGCACGTCGATGGCATCGGGCCCGTCCAAGTGCCTGCGCTCGATCATTCGCTCGATTCGGCCGTACTTCCTCATCAACACGGACCAGTCGCCATAATTCGTAGGGAAATCCGGTCGGATCTTTTGGACGTAATCCGCCACGTTTCTCAAAAGCGTTCGTATCTCGGCGAAATCGGGCGGTTGCACAGCAGGCGCGGGCCAGTCGTCCACGTCGGGGTACGCGCAGTGGGTGAAGAAAGCGGAGCGGAGTTGCCGTGTCTCGATCTCCAAGGATGACAGCTCTGTGAGCATCGGATCGCCGGTCGAGTGCAGCTTCCCTGAATAAGAATCCCACGCTTGATTGCGCAGCAATCTGTCGGATGCTTCGTCCAACTCTTCGAATGCGGGGTCGATTCCCGCTTCGACGGGCCGCTCTCTCAGGAGCCGAGCGCAAAAGGAGTGGATAGTCCCCACAAAGCAGCTCTCGATGTGTTCGAGCGCGGTACGGAGCGGGTTGCGGACAGGATCGCCCGAATCTCGCAGCGCCTGTTCGAGGCCAAGCTGAAAACGCGAACGTATCTCAGCCGCAGCCTTACGGGTGAAGGTTACCGCGGCCATTCGCCGGATTCGGCTCGGGTCTTCGGCAACCAGCGCCACCATCCGCCTGATCATGGACGTGGTCTTGCCCGTGCCGGCCGCTGCCTCCACGAGCATCGTGGCGTCCAGCTGTCGCTCGATCAGGTCGCGTTGCGCTTTGTCTATGAGAGGGGCGCTATCCACGGCTTCTCAGGTTCCTTAGCGGATTTAGTGCGACATTGGCGCTGTTTTCGAGCTTGGCTCGGCTCGACGCGGCCATATCCGGCAAATCGCCACAGATGGTAGCGTAATCACAGTACTTGCAGTCCGTGTCGGGGTCGCCCGTGGGGAGGAACGCTCCCGTGGCCGCGACATTACAATGGTCCGTTACGACCTCGCCGAATTCCGCGAGTTCGGACGCAGAAAAGCTGAGCCGCAACCCGTGCTCTCGTGCCCCTGGAAAGTAGTACTCGAAACGGTCGACTTCGGCGGCAGGTGATACGCACTGTTTGAGCCGATCGCGTGCGACCGCATGATACAGTGCGTGCTGAACCACGCGGCCGTGGTGAAACGGGTCGGGGTCTTCGTACTTGACCGCTGAGCCGCTCTTGTAGTCGCAAATGACGTAATGCTGCGAAGAGTCGTCTCCTATTCGGTCTATGCGGTCGAATCGCGCACGAGCTCGGATTTCTTGTCCATCGGGCAGGGCCAAGCACGCAGGACTATTCGAGTCCAACGAAGTAGTTGCACCGTCGCCCCCCGCCGCGACGCTTGCTTCAAGGTATACGGGAGTTCGATCGGTCTGTACGGCCTCATCGCGAATGAAAACCTCAACGGAACTCAACAGCATATTCAGTTGGCGAAGGAACGCCGCTTCGGTCGGCGGTGGAGAAAGCTGTCTCCATGCATCAGCCTTGGTGCGGGCGATCTGCCGAATGGTATCCAGGTCTCTGTCCACCTGAGGCGGCCACGCGTTTCCCATGCACCACCGTACGAACGCGTACAGCGCGTCGTGAAGCAGGGTCCCGAAATCCATTGGCGAAAGCCACTGTTCCGGGTCTACCGCGATTTCTTCGGGTGGCTGGATATCAAGCACGTACCTGAAGAAATACCGACTCGGACACAATCCCAACATCTCCAGGCTCGTTGCGGAGACCGTCCTCCCACCGGGCTGCCGCGGATCCAGGCCGGGTCGCGGGTTAAGGAGGCGACCGTCGAATTCGGTGAACTCCGAACTCGATCGGTTTATCGCAGCCAGCTTCCCGCGCGCCAGGTGAGGAAAAAGGTGCTCGACGAGCGCTTCGGCCTCGTGAACGGCTTCATCGCCGCAGAGTCGCGAATACAGCCATTCGTTCAGGTCCAGTGCTTTGTCCGGTTGAGTCGTCCCGAAGGATGCGGGAGGACCGATCCGCTCCGTCAGTGTGCTGAAATCACCGGACCTGTCACCCGAGATAATCCTGAACGCGTTAAGTACCACCTGACTGGGAAAACTCTCTCGCGTATCCGATGGGTCCATGCACGTGTAACTCAGTGTCACGGACCCTCTCAGCCGCGCCAAAAGCCGGGCAAAGTTGTCCAGCTTGCGCTGGAGCCGCGCTTCCGCGGTGGGCATGTCGCGAGAGAGGCCCCGCCGTTCGGAGTCCAACACTACGGGGTCTTGCATCCCTGCGCCCGGAAATCGCCCCTCGTCGAGCCCGAGAATGAAAGTGTGCTTCCTCAGGGAATGTCCGCCGCCGTATATGCTCGACACGTGCATGCAACCGGGCCTCGGACCGCTGCCGAGCACGGTAATCTCGTCAGGCAAGTGCGATAACCACTCCCACGCGTCAAACGCGATCGCACCATCATCCACGGTCAGGTATCGTGCTGTGTCTTGAATAGCGTTCAGGATCGCTCGCCGCACGTAGTTGTCGAATTGGGTGACGCTCCGCGCGGAGCTTTCGACGAACCGCTCGGCAGACTTGAGTATGTCTTCCGCCGTGGCCTCAGATCCCGGTGTGAGATCGAGAAGGCCTGCCACAACTTCACGCGCAGCCCGCAAGGCTTCAAGCTGCCATCGCAGGTGAGTCATGCGCGACGATGGGTCCGCGGGTTCGTCACCCTCGAGATCGATCTGAGAGGTCACGACTCGCGTTTCCAACGCCGCCACTGCTTCATCGAGCTTCACCAGGTACCGGTCACGACCGAATCCGATCCCGACCGATCGCAGCGCTCCAGCGAGAGCCTCCAAGGGGCCCGTGTCCCGACCGTTAGTCGCCGGGGCGACGATCTCCTCCTGGAGCATCGCGGCCAAATGCGACTGGACGAAACCTCCGCGCACCCATTCAACCCAAGCGGATAGCGCCCTTCCCGGCCGAGCGTATCGGCACGGAATTCCTTCCTCAAAAGTGACGAAGAGGTCGTCAACATCCGCGTAATGAGGAGCCAACCGCACCGCGGTCTCAAAGATCAGCGGTACATAGGTGGCTGCATCCGTGTGGAGAATCTCCACTTCGTCGAGTGAGAGGCCTCGGGAGAGACAGCGGCGGAAGACCTCACGCACTTCGTTGATTTCACCGACGGCCCGGAAGATCTCGGCAGATGGGGCGGCTTCCACGATCGCCGGCGGTGCCGCGTCGGGTTCCCGCACCCAGCGGAGCAGCTCCGCGTTGCTATGTGGTAACGTTCGGCCATCCGGGTGTTCGTTGGGCTGGTCCACCGGAAGCTTGACCACCGTCCCTTGCGGGAACGCGTCGAGCAATCGCCGTTCCTTTGCGCTGCATTCCAGATCTTCAGGGATCAGGACAAGCATTCCTTCGTGTGCCCGCGTTCCTTCTGCCGCGAGCCGAACGATAGCGAGGTCGAGCGCTGCCGCGTAATCCACATATCCGAGGTTTTCAAGCGTAGAGAGGAACCCGTTCACGATCGCCGCGAATTCATCACCTTTAACAGGATGCTCGAATGCACGCGGGGCGATCTCGTCCGCACTCACGCCGGCGTTTCTCAAGTCCCGAATGGACGCGTACACGGTTCGGCAAAGCGCGGGCGTAATTGCCAACTGCGTGAGATATGCCGGCCCCTTATCTTTGAGTGAATTGAGCACCCGATCCACGACGATGGCCCCGCCTTGTGCGGACAAGAGGCGCAATCCGCGGCGCGTCAATTCGGGGTCGGCCAGTTCGAGCACGAGTCCTCGAAGTGTCACGGTCCGGACGTTGACCACTGCCCGGCCGGAGCGCGTGATCGCGTCGAGCCATGCTCGGCCGGCTCTTAGCGATGGAGCGACGAGCCTCTTCTCGTCAAGGAGACGCTCTTGGCATATGGAAGCAAGTGCGTGCGTGAGGCGGTTCACTCGGTGAACTCCCGTTTCCGATCTCCGCGCGGACAGGCTGGGACCTGCGGGAACGAAACTTTATCACCACGGCCGTACGATGTCAGTAGGTTTCGGTCTGCGTCGTTAATCATTGACTTATGCGGGGTTATGCCAGTTCAAGTTCAAACAAGTGACATCGGCTGCATCCAAAATCCCCCCTGTCCCCCCTTTACGAAAGGGGGGGACTCTTATTCCCCCCTTAATAAAGGGGGGTTAGGGGGGATTTTCTCGTACGGAATCCCATATGGGCGAGTGGCGCCAATGTTACCTAGCAGGGCAGCCCCGACGTTACACGTCGGGGTTGCGCAGCAACAAGAGGTCCATGTTCTTTCTCGCATGAGAAAAGTCTAATGAGGAGCGATCAAGACCTCTTACGCCTTCGGCGCTCCGACCCCGCGGGACGCGGGGCCGGAGCCACCCTCACACGATGCTGTTGATTCCAGGACTTCGGACAGGTTGTTGCTCCGCCCCTTGAATAACTGAAGGATTACCTGCATGGGCAATCATTAACGTATGCGGTATTAGAGATCCCGGCGGGAATGTCATTCCGACCCCGCTGAAAGGCTGGGGAAGCAATCTCCCACGGTAGACAAAAGGAGATTGTCCCACGGGACGCGGGATTGTTTCACTCGTCGCAATTGTGAACGCTGGATAATTCTTGGAGGACCCTTTCAGGGTCACAAGAGATCGGTCTTAATCGCTTTGGCAGTTGCCTTGGACCGCGCATATCGCTCATAGAGCACGCAGTTCGCGCAGTTGCGCTGAACCTGGCGTTTGCGCGCCTCGCTGAGGCACTGCCACAGGTCCTCGTTCGCCAGCCAACAGAGTCGATTGCCTACAATGGACGCGACAGAGTCGGCAGAGTCAGAACCGCTGTCGGTGGTGCGACGATCCATGATGACCCCTCCCCCGCGCAGTGCAGGAATGAACCTGCCGGGCACCGTCGGCGGCTGACAAAAAAGGTAGAAAGACACGAATAATTCAAGATGCCTGCCGACGAGCCGCAAAAGAGCGCGTAAGCCGTTACCATTTCTCGGGGCCCCGCCTGAGCGCCGGTGTTCTGTTGGGCGGGGTCTTCCCCACATTTGACGAAAGCCGGTTACAAAAATACCGTGAACGCGTATAACTCACGTTCCATCCGATCGCCGTCTGCAGTGCCGCATATCACGAATTGGGGCGCAAGAGCAATAAGAAGCACCGCGAGCTCGGAAACGCACGAGATAGGGGAGCAGGATGGATTTGCACGAGTCAGTCGGCTTTTCCGATTCAATTATAACAATTTGTGCCGAATACAACAACTCTTGCTTTTGCCGCTGGAATCCGACCCTGCATTGCGCGATAATCCGCCCCGTCGAGAGGTTGGGAATGGAGCGGCTCTCTCGGCTCCATTTCTGGTGGGACGGCAAATCATCGTCGACACATTATTTGTGTCAGGCTGTTCATCACCACCGCAGACGGGAAGACCGGGCGGGACGAGACGGCGTTCAACACACAGGGCACGCCGGAGGTCTCTCCCTCCACACGATACGGGGGGTTCCGTGGGCGACCACCCTACATCCCGAAGTCAACTTCTTGCTGAATTGAGGACGTTGCGCAAACGCGTCGCGGATTTTGAACGCGTTGTGGAGAACCGCTGCGACCAGAGAGACTTTACCGAACGGGACGCCGCTTTTCGGCGCCTCTTCGAGCACAGCCGCGAAGCGATGTACATCACCGCGGTGGACGGTACCGTCCTCGAAGCAAACCAAGCTCTCCTCGATCTTTTCGGATACCGTGCCGACGAACTCATCGGAGGCGACGTGCGTTGGCTCTATGACGATCCGAACCAACGTGGCGCCTTTCAAGCGGAAATAGAAGCCAAGGGATCGTTGAAGGACTTCCCAATCAAGTTCCGCAAGAAAAACGGTACTGAAATCGATTGCTTGCTCACTTCCACCGTGCGCCGAGAAAACGGAGATCGCGTCGTCGGTTATGAGGGGATCATCAGGGACGTCTCCGAACAGCAGCTCGCCGAGCAGATGCTTCGCCAGACTACCGAATCGTTTCATGCACTCCTCGACGCGGCGCCGGATTCTGCTTTTCTCCTCGATCGTGACGGGAAATTTATCGCCTTGAACCGTGAGACCGCACGGCAACTCGGTTACCTTGTGGAGGATTTGCGCGGGAAGTCCTCTTTCGAAGTCATCGCCGCGAGCCTGGCAAAGAGCCGGAGGGACCGACTCGAGGAGGTGATCCGCGAGCGGCGACCACTGAGCTTTGAAGACGAGCACCACGGCCGATACTTCAGCATGCATCTCTGCCCCGTGCTGGATGAATCGGGCGACGTTTCGAGCGTTGCCGCGTATGCTCGGGAGATCACCGAGGCGAAACTTATTGAACAGCAGCTTTGGAAAGCCCACGGAGAGCTGGAAGCGCTCGTGGAGGAGCGGACCGCGGAACTGGTTCGGTCCAACCAGGCGCTCAGGGAGGGCATTGCGGAACGCAGGAAAGCCGAAAGCAATCTCGCGGCGGAGTTGAGGAAATTTCGCGTGCTCTACGCACTCGCTGTGCATTTGACCACGGAGCACAGTCTCGACGAAAACCTGTCGCTCGTGGTGGAACACAGCCGTAAGTTGCTCTCTGCGGACACGTCCTACATAGCTCTCCGCGACCCACGGGCGGACGACGTGTACATGCATACCCTTTCGGGCATCAACAGTGAGGCATTCAAGAGCATGAGGATTCCCTTCGGCAAAGGCCTGGGCGGAATCGTCGCCAAGACCGGCAAGGGCATCATCGTCAACGATTATTTTGAGGAAATGGAGCCGCTCCTTCACGACGTGGTGCGGGAAGAAGGCCTTGTTTCGGGGCTGGCCGTACCGATACAAAGCGGTCAGGTCAATCTTGGAGTGCTTTACGCGTTCAACCGTACTCGCACCGACTTCTCGGAGTCCGATCTCGAAACGCTCTCCTTGCTGGGAAACCTCGCGGCAGTTGAAATCACCCGCAAGCGCGCGCAACAGGAGTTGCGACAGGCGCAGGAATTCCTGGAATTACAGGTCGAGCAACGAACAGCACAGCTCAAGAAAGCCAATGCAAAACTGATATTGGAGATTACCGAGCGGGAAAAGGTGGAGGAAGCCCTTCGTCGCAACCGGCAGATGCTCGACAACATCCTAACGGCATCACCGCTCGGGATCAGCTACGTCAAAAAGGGCAGACTCAAGTGGACTAACCAGACCATGATCCTGATGTTCGGCTACCCAGAGCCTGTGGACTATATGGACAAGAACATGGCGGAGTTCTACACTTCGCAGGAAGAATACCAGCGCGTACGCGCGATTTTTCTTAAAGATCTAAAGGCGGGCAAACCTACCGAAGTCGAAGCCCTGTTCAAACGAGCCGACGGATCCAATTTTTACGGCCAATTAAGGATCAGGGCGCTCGATCCGTCCAATCCGGGCGATGGAACGATTTCGACCATCTCCGACATCTCGGACCGGAAAAGGGCCGAGGAAGCTCTCCGTCAATCGGAGGAAAAATACCGCACTATTATTGAGAACATCGAGGACCTTTATTACGAGGTGGATCTCGATGGTACCTTCACCTTCGTTAACGACGCGATTGCGCGGACGCTCGGTTATACCAAGGAAGAACTAATCGGGAGAAACTATCTGTCACGCTCGAACCCGACAGAGGCCTCCCGCACGTTCACAGTCTTCAACAAGGTATTCCGAACGGGCGAATCCGTCAGGGCGCACGAGATGTCAGTCGAGGCCAAGGACGGAACGCATCGGCATATGGAAGTGTCTGTCTCGGCCATCAGAGATACCGCGGGGAAAGTAACGGGCTTCCGAGGTATCTGTCGTGACGTGACCGACAGAAAGCGAGCGGCCGAGGAGTTGCTCAAGTTCGCGAAACTTGAGTCCATTGGCGTGCTCGCAGGAGGAATCGCTCACGACTTCAACAACATCCTCACGGCGATTCTCGGGAACATCTCGCTCGCCAGATTGTACGTGAAGCCCGACGACAAGGCTTTCCAACGCCTGAAAGAAGCCGAACGGGCGGGCGTACGCGCACGAGACCTGATCCAGCAATTACTCACGTTCTCCAAGGGAGGCTCCCCGATCAAGAGGATCGCCTCGATTCCGAACCTCGTCCGAGAAAGCTGCGAATTCGCGTTAAGGGGATCCAACGTGCGGTGCGAATTCGAGATAGCGGACGACGTCTGGGCCGCGGATGTAGACGAAGTGCAAATCAGTCAGGTGTTGGGCAACATCGTGATCAACGCGGACCAAGCCATGCCTCAGGGCGGGTCCATCCATGTTACCGCTCGCAACGTAGACGTGACGGCTCAGTCAGGACTACCGCTGCCACCAGGCAAATATATCCAGATCTCGATCAGCGATTATGGCGTCGGCATACCGGCCGAGATTCTTCCCAACATCTTCGATCCTTACTTTACCACCAAGTCGGAAGGCAGCGGCTTGGGGCTGGCCACTGCATATTCCATCATGAAGGGCCACGGCGGACGCCTGACCGTCGAGTCGGAAGTTGACAAGGGATCTATGTTTCACATCTATTTGCCGGCATCTCCCAAAAAGCTCAAGCCTCGGCAGGATTCCGAATACCAGGCGTTGAGCGGCTGTGGTCGCATCCTGGTGATGGATGACGAGCAACCGATTCGCGACCTTGCCGGCGAACTCCTGGAAATGCTCGGCTATGACGTGGTCACCGCGGCGGACGGCTCGCAGGCGGTCGAGCTTTACCGCCTCGAAAAGGACTCGGATCGCCCGTTTGACGTGATCATCCTTGACCTCACCGTACCCGGTGGAATGGGCGGACGCGAAGCAATCGAACAACTCCGCCGGCTAGACCCTGATATCAAGGCCATTGTCTCCAGCGGATATTCCAATGACCCCATCATGGCCGATTACGAGCGCTACGGCTTCAGTGGCGTCATTCCCAAACCCTACGGCGCGCAACAACTCAGCGAAGTCCTCAATTCGGTGATCTCACCGAAGAACGCCTGATACCAACTTTCATGCGCCGGTTTTCGGGTACAACGAACCATGAAAGTCCTCGGCTTCGGTCAACACTCCGTGGCTCCGCCTCGGAGATGGGTAGGAAGAGCGCACGTTGCGCCATCCTGCGGAGGGGAGACTCCATCTCCCCTCCGCGCCTCCCCATACGCACCTCCGATGGTAGGTGCCCATGGCGACGACTTTCACAGGAGTGTGCGTTCGAAGAAGCGACATCTACGGCGTCCAAAATCCCCCCTGTCCCCCCTTTGCGAAAGGGGGGGACCCGCATTCCCCTCTTTAATAAAGGGGGGTTAGGGGCATAGGCGTTAAGTTAAGCAGGATTCCAATAAGAACCCCCTCCCTGTCCCTCCCCGTCAACGGAGAGGGGACGCACTTCCCCCCGTTGACGGGGGGACCGAGGGGGGGAGAGACGTCAGCTAGCGAGGCTACGGGGACGGTGAGATTTACGTATCTGAGGCTTCCCTGCCTCTTATCTTAACGCCAATGGGGTTAGGGGGGATTTTGTTGTTCGGCATCAGGTGTCTGTGAGCCGTGCCATAATACCTATCAGAAAGCGCATTCGTATGACACACGGACCAATCATGCTCCCTAGATACGTCGGACGGCACGTGCACTACGGCTGGATGGTCATCTTTACCGGGCTGTTGGTAACCATCGGCGCGCACGGGTTCGGGCGGATGTCGTACACGCTCATCCTCCCGGCAATGCGGGATGGACTGCAATTCAGCTACGCGGAGCTCGGGCTGCTCGCTACGGGCAACTTCGTGGGGTACCTCACCATGGCGGTCATCGGTGGGTTGCTCGCTGCGAGGTTCGGAACTCGTGTGGTGATTTCCCTGGCACTACTGCTCATGGGAATTACCCTGATTCTGACGGGGCTTGCGGAAACCTTCGCGCATGCATTTGCGATGCGGCTGCTGACAGGGTTGGGGAACGGCGCGGCGTACGTTCCGGCCATGGCGCTCGGGTCCGTATGGTTTGCCGCACGCTTGCGGGGATTTGCCACGGGTATTGTCTCCGCGGGAATCGGGGGCGGCACTATGATCGCCGGTCTGCTCGTTCCCGTGATATTACAGGCCTACGGCGTCGAAGGGTGGCGTTTCGCGTGGTATTTCCTCGGTGGCGGCGTGCTCGCGATCGCCGGCATCGCAGCCTTCCTGCTTCGCAACAGTCCCGAAGAGCTGGACCTCCGTCAGGTTGGTGCCGATCCGGCCACCGAAGGACCGGTCCCGAAGGTGTCAGGAGCCGCGCCGCTCAACTGGGGCACCGTCTACAGGATGCCCCGAGTATGGTACCTCGGTCTTGTGTATTTCATGTACGGCTTCTCGTACATCATCTACATGACTTTTTTTGCCGCATATCTCGAGAAAGAAATGGGTTTGAGCAAGGCTGAAGCCGGGGCCATGTGGGCTCTGGTGGGCGGGTTGAGTATCTTCTGCGGTGTGATATGGGGCACGGCCAGCGATAGGCTTGGACGTGCCGCGGGCGCTGCTCTTGCTTACTTGACGCTCGCCGTGGCGTACGGACTGATGGCCTTGTTACAGGTACGATTCGGGTTCTACCTGTCCGCGGTGGTCTTCGGACTCACAGCGTGGAGCATTCCCACCATCATGGCTGCCACTGCCGGCGATTACGTCGGCCCGCGGCTGGCGCCGGCGGGTCTCGGGTTCGTTACGCTCTTTTTCGGAGTGGGCCAGGCTCTCGGCCCCTGGCTCGGAGGTTGGCTCCGGGACGCTGTCGGATCGTTCACATGGCCTTTTCTCCTCGCGTGCGCAGTATCGATCGGCGGCGCGGTGTTGTCCCTCGGCCTCAAAAAGCAGAAATGATCGAAAGTCCAAATTCTTCCCGGCAATCTTTTCAATTTGCAAATCGTGCTTATACCAATGTTCAGCGAGAGAAGCGTTTTCACAAGCAAGCAGCGGACAATCGCCGAATGACGGTGTTTCCAGACGAGGAGAGATAGCGGCGGCCCTGCTTGCCGGAGCGTAAATTGATCAGAGACCAAGGCGCGAGGTGGCGGCCATGGAAGAGACAGAATCAGGACGGATAGAGGTGTCGGGAGAGTCCTTCGGCGAAGGCGAGACAGGAGGTCTTTCCTCGGGCGAGCGAACGAACTTGGGTTGTTACGAACAATGCATGAATGATGCGTACGACCTCAACAACGATGCGTTCTGCGCATCCGTGTGCGGCTTCGAAGTGTAATTGCCTGAGCCGGCACAACAGGATGATATACACGCAGGCCGGGACCATTTGCCCGGCCTGTTTTTGTATGGCTTTTGTACCAGTGCGCCTTCAGGCAAGTGACATCCTTGTTTTGGTGAGGCAGTCCCGCGCAGAACGCGGGATTATCTATTATCTTTGGACGGGCGGGACGCCTGTCCCACCAGTACTTATCCGAGATTGTCGCCTATTTGATCGCGCATTCGTATCAGGAGCAATCATGCCGGTCGCCAGCAGAGTTCATGTCGGAAATACACAGCGGAATCCCGACTGATACCAGCTCTCACAGCTAACAAGCCAGGTCGAGGAACCTCCTCAGCAATCTCGCGAGACCGTCCGAATCCCCGAGCCCTCGAATGCTGCCGAGTATGCCCAGCCCTTCCGTCTTCTCATGGACTGTGTCCTCGTCTTCATCCGATATGAGGATCGCTGACGTGGACCACGATATTCTGAGCAACGCGGATAGGAAATGGGCGCCTCGCATCCCGTTCACATCGTCATCGACGATTACCAGGGCCGGCGGATCTTGACTGCATCTGCTGAGAGCCTGCTGTGGGTCTGTGAATACGCAGGGAATTAGGCCTCGATCTGTGAGCATGTTTGCCAGCGCGCGGGCGCCGGTCGCATCGTTGACGACCACGAAAGCAGTGTATCCCATGGATGTCGCCGGCTTGGTCGTCCGAGAGCTATCGTTCATTGATGTCTCCTGAGACGCATGTTCCACCGCGAGCGACAGTTGTGTCTCTGAGTTTCTGTCTGACCGCCATGGATTCAAGACAACTTTTCGAGGGCGCCCCTCAGAGTGTTTACTGCAAGATCTGCACAGTGGGTGCTCTCAAGCGGGAGGCCGCCGAGAAAGCCGATCACATCGGCGCCGCTAACATGCATGGCTTCTGCGACGGTGCATCCTTTTACGAGGCACGTCAACGCACTCGAGCACGCAATGGTAGGTCCGCACCCGTTTGTAACGAAGCTTATCCGATCGATTCTGTCGAGATCGAGCCCAACGAACATTTCGATGGTGTCTCCGCATATCCCGCTCATGACGGCGTAAGAATCGGGGTCTTGAAGTTCGCCAGCGTTCCGGGGATAGAGGAAATGGTCGATCACAGTCTCGGAATACGTCTTTCTTGCGTCCGCAAGGATAAGTTCTTGAAGTTCATCAAAGATTTCATTCTCAGCCATTATATGCGTTTCTACCTCTACGAGAGCTGGTTTTTTGGACACGCCTCATTGCCCGCGCCTCGAGTATCCGTGACGTCGATGGCGTCTCGTCCTCAGTTCGCCATTTTGTACATGTGGCCGCGCAATTCCCAGGTCAGATTGCGGCTCTCGCTACTCTTCATAGTGGGGCCGGCTTCCGTGCCGGTCCTTGACTAATGGCCGGCAGCGACGCCGGCCCCACTAATCAGCCCAGATTACCTCAGACAATGTGCGTCACTGTAATCGCGAAAACGCGGCACTAAGGGGCCGTCCTGGAATAACCGTTGCACGCATTGGGGAAGAAGGCGTCGATATGGAAGAGCACTGCTGGGCAAGCCAGCAGTGGCACCCAGAATTCTGTCACACTTATTTGGGGACAGACCCTAAGGCGTCAACAGTGCGACTAAAGGCCACCAAGGACCGTGACCTCCTTCAATCCCCACTACCCGAAGCTGACCGCGTCTCCGTTGCCCACATACAGGTCGCTTTGCGAGCCGTCCTTGCCTGACCCTCGTACGACCGGATAGCCGAGTTCGATCATTTTTTGTACGGCAGGCAGCCCGGTGCAATGATTGGACGCGACCTTCGCGAAGCCGTACGAGCCGAGTTTCTCAATCCAGCCGCGGCCCTCGTCGCTGAGGGCTCCGAACGGCGCGATGTGAAGACCACCGTAAAGTGCGTGCAGCTTGCCCTTCGCGTTTAGGGTGTTCACTGCGTAGTCGGCGAGCGTTATCACGTTCTGGTGGCAGCATCCGGTACACAGCACGAGTCCCTTGTCTTTCACGTTGAAGTACAACGACTGCTCGCCGCGAATCTTGAGTATGATCGGCAGATCGAACCCGACAGATGCAACCCCGTCCATGAGTTTGGTCATCTTGCCGATCTCAAACTTGACCAATTCGCCTTTGTGATGAATAGGATTGTTCGCTTGAGCCTTCGGGAAGTCCGCTCCCCCGATGAACTGCAGAGCCGGCGGCTGGAACGTGCTCGGAATGATGATCTTGAGGTCGGGTTTGTGCTGGAGCGTCGCCGAGAGACCCCAGAAATGATCCAAATGCTCGTGGGTTACGTACAAGAAATCGATCTCGCCGTTCTTGAGCATCCGGTCGACACCCAGAGCCTTGAGACGCTGATTCATGTACTCCGGGTTCCATCCCGTGTCGATCAAGAATTTCTTCTTGGAGCCATCAAGGGCCTCCACCTCCACAAGCGTGGCGCTTCCTGCTCCGTTTGACGCTGTCCATTCGCTCGTCCACTGCTCCGCGACCTTCGGGCCTCCGGCCTTTTCCATGTCCGCAATGACTATCTTGGTGTCCCACCATCCGACCTCGGAGATGCACGTAAAGGTAACCTTCTTGCATTCTCCGATGGCCTTGAGGTCCGGTGCGTCCGCGCTTACGTGCGGCGCGAGTACCGCCGAGTCGAGAGCAATCACAGCGCCACCGACTACGGCAGTCTTCAGGAAATCCCGTCTGCTCACTCTCTCCATCTCGATCCTCCTCACCGGTGCGATTGAACCTGCCGGCGCAGGCCGCTTATCGCGTCGAACCGCAACAACTCCCCGGAACGCACCCCTCGCGAGAGGGATTGGAGCCGCAGCATTTGGAGCCCGATTCGCGGCTTGACGCTTGGTTGCTGACGGAAACCGCGTGTGCTGACATGAGCTTCTGCAGCTTGTCAGCCCCGCACGATTTGCACACGAGGTCATCCGAGTTCCTGCCGATACCGACGAGGTATTCGCCAACCTCGCCACAGTTGGAGCACTTGAATTCATGGATTGGCATGGGGTGTAGCTCACGAGTTCCCTGAACGCGGCGTATTGAGCAAACCTTCGAGATGCGACGCGCTCACGAAATTCTCCACCGTAATGTGGAGGGAGGTTATCGATTCCAGGGATTCTACCTTCTTCTTGACCGAATTGGCCAGGGCATACGCCATGGGACACTGGGGAGACGACGGCCGAAACACGAGCTCAACCGAGCCATTCGCCGCGACGCGAATATCGCGGATAAGCTCCATCCGCATGATGTTCAAACCCGTCTCCGGGTCTATCACCTGGGAGAGGGCCTCGCGTACCCGCTGTTCAAGCATAGTTGCGTCCGCCATTGTCTATCACTCATGACAGGATGCGTGCTTTCACGCGATCCCATATTCCTCGTATTGCATTGCCTGCGGCAGACGGGCCGTTTTCAACGACGGTACGCCGTTCGACCATCGCTTTGATCACCCCGGCGTCGTAAGGCACTCGCCCAACAACGCGAGCACCGAGGTTTCCGGCGGTTGTTTCGATGCGCTCCGTTATCGAAGGGTTGATGTCCCACTTATTGACCACCACCGAGACCGGGATACGGAAGCCGCACACCAGCTTGCAGGCTCGTTCGAGATCGTGGAGCCCGGACAAGCTCGGTTCGGTGACAACGAGCACATGATCCGCGCCCGTGACCGAAGAAATGACCGCGCAGCCCACGCCGGGAGCGCCGTCAACCAGAATGAGCGCTTTCCGTTCCTTGCCTGCGAGGACTTTAGCCTGGTTCCGGACCAACGCTACAAGCTTGCCCGAGTTTTCTTCGCCGGGGAAAAGTGTGGCGTGCACCATCGGTCCGAAACGAGTCTCCGAAACGTACCACGCGCCGCAGTGATTCTCTTCAAGCACGACTGCCTTCTCCGGACAGACATGGAAGCAAATGCCGCAGCCCTCGCATGAGATCCGATCGACCGTGTATCCGTCGCGGATCGCACCGAACCTGCACACCGTGGTACATACGCCGCAGCCGGAACACTTGGCTTCATCGATGCGCGCCTTGATTCCACCGCGGAACTCTTCCTCGCTCTTGATTTCCGGATGCACGAGGATATGCAGGTCCGCGGCATCCACATCGCAGTCAGCGAGCACCGGTTCCTCGGCGAGGCAAGCAAACGACGCTGCAAGCGAGGTCTTCCCGGTCCCTCCTTTGCCGCTGATGATTACAAGTTCGCGCACGATGCACGCCTCCATCCGGCGTCGGCCGTCACTCGCTGGATCTGCGCGAGAATCCTCAGAAAAGTCGCCCGGTGCAGGGGTTCGGATTCGATCAGAAGTCGGCCGTAAGAGTAGCCCTCCATAATCTGCCTGCTGTGGGGAATCTCCGCGAGAACGGGAATTCCTCTCGACGCGCAGAATGCTTTGACTTCGCTGTCACCGATATCCGAGCGGTTCAGGACGACGCCGAGCGGGATGCCGAGTCTCGCGATCGCGTCCACCGCAATACGTAGGTCGTGCAGGCCGAATGGAGTAGGCTCCGTCACCATGACGACAAAGTCGGCGCCGGACACGGCAGTAATCACGGGGCAGGACGCGCCGGGCGGAGCGTCGATGATGGCAACCTTTTCGGGGTTGATCTTCTCCTTGACCGCGCGGATAAGCGGCGGTGACATGGCTTCACCGATCCTCAAGCGGCCGTGCACGAAGTCAACCGGCCCGGCTGTCCCTGTTTCTACAACACCGAGTTCACGGAGCGTCTCCGTGATCGCCTTTTCCGGACAGAGCAGCGCGCAGCCGCCGCAGCCGTGGCACAACTCGGGAAATGTGAGCACCACGTCGCCGATTGCCACGATGGCGCTGAAACTACACACTTCGCCACAACGGCCGCAGACTGTGCAGCGTTCCTTGTCCACCACGGGCACTCGCACGCCGACCGGCAGCGACTTTTCGATCGAGGGTCTCATGAGGATGTGGCAATTCGGCTCTTCCACATCGCAATCCAAGAGCTGCGCTCTTGGACCGAGCACAGCGGCCAGACTCGTGGCGACGCTCGTCTTGCCGGTTCCTCCTTTTCCGCTTGCCACACCGACGATCATTGGGATGCGCTCCTCAGGGACGTCTTCGCAGCCTGATTGGTTATAGGGATTCTCGAAAGTTCTCGCGAGATGTGATCGCACTGCTGGACAAGCCAGCAGTGGCACCCCGAAGTCAATTCGTGATCGCTTTCGAGAACCGATATAGATTCATGCCCGGAACCCTTCGTACGCGGCGTGGCCTGCGAGTGGGTGCAATTTGCACCGTCGTCGCGTCCTCCTTAATGAACACTGTAAATGGAAAAGCACCGGCCGCGAGGAAGAGTCGAAGTCCCCGGGCCGGTCTTTCCCGCGGTAAAAGGAGGAATATCCATGCCGGAAAGGTTCCGGCTTCCAAGCAAGGGCCTGTCGTAAGGCCTCGAATGATCACCAGTGAGCCTCGACATTCGGCTTGTCCGCAAATTCCGCTTGACCGCTCACAACCTTTGCAGCGGCTTGACCCACGGTGCCTGACTGTTGCACCGCCACCTTGATTCCTGCCGCCTCCAGAACGGTGAAGGCATTGGGCCCGCAGTGCCCGGTCACGAGAACGTCCACCTTTCGGTCGGCCAGAATCTTGCCGGCCTGAATCCCCGCGCCTTTCAAAGCATTGAGATTGGCAGTGTTGTCCACCACCTCGGAGACCGCGCCCTTTTCATCGAGGATCAGAATGTATCGAGCTCGACCGAACCTCGGATCCACAGAAGAATTCACGTCCGTGCCGGTCGATGTTACAGCGATACGCATGAATGCCTCCCCTTCACTATCCACAGCTGCCGCCGCCACACACCTGGTCATCGTTGATCGGATTCAGGCGGCCACTGAGCAAATCCTTTATGGAAGCGCCTACCGTCTCACCGTACGGGTCATGGTAAACCTGGATGCCCACCTGTTTGAATCCCATGAGTGGCCTCAGCCCGATACCTCCGACGATGATGGCATTTGCGCCGCTTCTGTACAAGAGATTTACCGGGGCCTGGCACCCTCCCTGAAGGTGGGGCGGGTTCTGTAGCACGGACACTTCGCGGATTTCGCCGTCTTCAACCGCGACAAGCGTAAAAACTTCGCAATGCCCGAAATGTCCGGATCTCATTGCCTCCAGACCGCCGGGAGGCATGGATGGAATCGCTACCGTCTTAATCGGCATGAAATACTTCTCCTTTGGTTCGTTACTAAGTTCGCCTTTTTGTAAGTACGGTTGTGTGATTTGGTTGAAGGAGATTGCTCCGCTTCGCCCGCAATGACATGTCCGAATGTGTCATTGCGAGGAGCGAAGCGACGAAGCAATCTCCAGCGACAAAAGACCTCACCGTATTTATGAAATGATTCACCAAGATTCTCTTCCACCAACTCTTTGCCTGTGGCTCGAAAGCGGACAGGCAGATCGGCTACTTCTCTACGGCTTCCTGAACACGCAGCGCGACAGACCGAAACGCCGCTGAAGTCGGGGAATCGGGCGCTGCGAGGCACACCGGTCTGCCTTCATCTCCACCCGTGACGACCGTTGGATCGATAGGGATGGCTCCGAGAAAGGGAACCTGCAAGTCTCGAGACGATCTCTCGCCGCCACCCGTCTTGAAGAGGTCTATGCGCTCGCCACAATGGGGACACGTGAGCCCGCTCATGTTTTCGACCATTCCCAGAACGTTCATGTTCAGGGTGCGGCCGAATACCACAGACTTGCGCGAGTCCAGCAACGCGACGTCTTGCGGGGTGGTCACGACGAGAGCGCACAACGGTTCGCCGAGAAGCTGAGCAATGCTGAGCGGTTCGTCTCCGGTGCCCGGCGGAAGGTCAACGATCAGGTAATCCAGCTCTCCCCAGTCCACTTCGGAAAGGAATTGCTTGAACACCGTATGTTTCACCGGGCCTCGCCACACCACCGGCGTGTCCTCGTCCGGGAGCATGAACGCCATGGACATGACTTTGACATTCTCCGGCGTCGTGACAGGGACAGGGCCTCGTTCGCCGATGACCGGTCCCCGGCCGTTGAGCCCAAGCATCTTCGGGATGTTCGGACCATGAACGTCCGCGTCAAGTATCCCGACGGTTTTGCCCATTTGGCTCAGGGCAATGGCAAGATTGACAGAGACCGTCGTCTTGCCCACGCCGCCTTTTCCGCTCATCACCGCAACGCGATGCCTTATTTTGCCCAGCCGCAGTGTGAGAAGCTCGTCCATATGCCGCTCTTGAGCGTGAGCGTCACAAGTCGAAGTTGAGCCGCATGTCGCGCACGAACTGTCGGGTGCGCACTCATTTTCTTGTTCCATTACTTGCTCGTTGCTTTCAGAGTTTTGTAGGGATGGTCTGATCCTAATGCGTCATCAAACATGCAACAATCTCGGATCGGTCTTGGTGGGACAGGCATCTTGCCTGTCCGAACGTGACAGGCAAGATGCCTGTCCCACCAAAACATGGGAGTTGGTCCCTTGTTATATGGGGCCGCGGGCTTTGAACGAACCGACGTACCTGTACCCATGACGACGAGCCCGAATGGCCCGCGGCCCGAACGCCTGGAAATCATGGGGGTTATGAACTGTTGTCACGTTCTTCCAGGCGAAGCTTAAGTTCAGCGATTTCCTCCTTGAGGGCAGTAAGTTCCGACTGCAAGGCCTCGGTCTCCTGAGACGCGGCCGACGAAACTTCCGGCTGTGAGAACCGATTCCGCCTTCCAGCACCGCCAAGACACCGTCCTCGACCGTCTCCCCACGGGAGACCTCCACGGCCTACGCCGCGAACGGCTGCGGATTTGTCGGCAACAGACTCTTCTTGTGTCCCGGCACAAAAACCGCGACCTCGGCCCGTCCCAGGCCCCGCGCCGAGCGGCCCTTTCCGATTATATCCCGGCATCATTGCACTCCTTTTCGTCGGTAGTTGAGACGGCTTTCATGGCTTTCAACCGTCTGCGCGCCTCCTGTCGCCTTCTGCACCCGATCCGGCCGGGCATGGCGAATCGCGGATCCTCCAATCGACCTTCACGGAACGCAGCCATCACCTCGTTTACTTCTCCGGCCAACCACGGGATCAGCCGAATGCCCTCGGAAACGATGTGGCGTTCCATGTCGCAACTGATTCCGCCGCAGAGAACGCAATCGATTCCGAGGGCCTTGAGGCGTCCCGCACGTGCCATGCGAGGGAGCGACGACCAGTGTTCGATTCCGATCAATTCGTGGCCGTCAGCGCGTTGAGAGAAGATCGAGAGGCATTGGCAGCAGTCGAAGACCGGAGCAATTCTTCCCTCATATTCGGAAACCGCGACCTTGATGTTTCCCATGCGAATAAGAGAGAGCAAATTGAGTGCCAACAGGTCCGATTGGCGTATCTAGTTAATATTGAGGCTCTTTAAGAGGAGAGCTTATAACGGGTCGGCCAAAACAGTTGCAAGATGCACCTTTCTCGTGTATGGTAGGGTGCACAATGCAGCTGCACGCACGCGCCTTCCATAGGAACTCATGGCGACAATCACCTCAACGAAGCATGAAGACGCCGGTAGCGCCGGCATTCCCGGATCGAGTCCGGGGCAGGCTTTGCCGGTATTTTTCACAGCGTTTTCACAGGAACGCAGCGCAGCCTTCGGCCGCAACCGAGAGAGAATATCCACAGATTACGCAGACTAACGCAGATAATTAATGCAAGGCAGCTATGATTTCCACCCTCTCTTCTTCTATATTCTTTATTCTGCGTTCATCTGCGACATCTGCGGATAGATTTATGAAAAATCTTCGCGGCCCGACAAGAGTTTGAGACATAGTAGTACAGATGACACTCCAAGATCGCCTTACACCGGATGACATGCGGATGATCCTTGACTCCATCGCTGATGGCGTATTCACGGTGGACGAGCATTTTGTCATCACCTCGTTCAACCGAGCCGCACAGAAGATTACCGGCGTACCCGAAGCGGAAGCGCTCGGCAGGAAATGCTGTGAGGTGTTTCGCGCGGAAATCTGCGAAGCTGACTGCGCGCTCCGGATGACGCTCAACACCGGAACTCCCGTCATGAACCGTGCTGTCTACATCCTGCGGGCCGACGGTCGGCGGGTGCCCATAGGCATCAGCACCGCGGTCCTGAAGGATTCCGACGGAAACCCCGCGGGCGGCGTCGAGACATTTCGGGACCTGACGCTCGTGGAAGCGCTCCGGAGGCAGATGAAGAAGGGCTTCACTTTCGAGGACATGCTTTCCCAGAACGAGCGGATGCACGAAATCTTCACCATTCTCCCCGATGTAGCCGTAAGCGACAGCACGATCCTCATCGAGGGCGAAAGCGGCACCGGGAAAGAAGTATTGGCGCGGGCGATCCACAGCCTGTCGAGTCGCAGCAAGAAGCCGCTCGTGACCGTCAATTGCGGCGCGATCCCCGACACGCTGCTCGAATCAGAATTGTTCGGCTACAAGGCCGGCGCGTTCACTGATGCGAAGCGGGACAAACCCGGCAGATTTGCGCAGGCTGAAGGCGGAACGATCTTCCTTGACGAGATCGGCGACATCACACCGGCACTGCAAGTGAGACTGCTCAGGGTGCTGCAGGAGAAGAAATACCAGCCGCTAGGCGCGAGCCAGGAAGTGACCGCGAACGTCCGGGTGCTCGCCGCAACGAATAAAGACCTGAAATCTCTCGCAGACCAGGGGACGTTTCGAGAGGATCTCTTTTACCGGATCCAGGTGTTCAAGATCTGTCTCCCACCGCTGCGAGAACGCAAAGAGGACATTCCTCTCCTCGCTCAGCACTTCGTCGACCGGTTCAACCTGCTGAAAGGAAAAGACGTTACCGGCCTTTCCAACGAAGCGCTGGCCGCGATCATGGAGCACAACTGGCCCGGCAATGTCAGGGAGCTGGAGAACGCGGTCGAACACGCATTTATTCTCTGTCGTGGCGGTTTGATCGAAATGCATCACCTGCCCGGACCGCTGCGGGAGCAGGCCTCTCAATCACGTAGCACGTCCCCGTCAGGCACCCTGTCCGACGTGGAAGCCTCGGTGATCGGAGAAGCGCTCGCTCGAAATAGGGGGAGGAAACTCGCCACGGCTCGAGAACTCGGCATCCACAAGACGACACTGTGGCGCAAGATGAAACGATTGGGGCTGGAATAGAGGGGATCGTGCAATATCGTGGCGTTTGCACGACAGTGTTTTCCGCTAATCCCGGAAAAACGTTACCCGGACGGGGCGCGTCGTTCCCGCGAAAGCGGGAACCCAGAAAGGCAGCTGGATTCCTGCCTGCGCAGGAATGACGGAGAATATGATCCTGAATTCTGTATCAACTGAAAGCTCCCGTGTCAGTATCCACATATGCGCCTTATTATCATCTTGGCCAGCCGATCGGGCAGCCTCCTGGCCACAACCCAGTTGAATTTGAGATAAGGTGTCACTACCCAGTGGACCTTGCGACCGTGCGCGGCCTGCCATACAACCTGAGCCAGATCTTTCGGACACAACTTAACGCCAAGGGACTTCACAGCGCTTGATTCGTCGCCTTTCAGGAGCGGTGTGTCGACATAAGGCGTCAGAATGTCACACACGTGGATGCCGTGACGTTCCCATTCAATGTTGAGAGCCTCCGTAAACCCTCTCACCCAGAATTTCGTCGATGAATAGGTCGCATAATCGGGGGTCCCATAAAGGGCTGAAGCAGAAGCCATACTGATGACCGTGGCCGGCCTGGCGTTTTGAAGGTATGAAAACGCATGGTACGTGCAATTGAGAACGCCTTCGGCATTCACCCTGGTCATGGCCTTGTGAGCCTCAAAGGGTATCGATTCGAACGCTCCTGTTTTCATCACCCCCGCGCAGTTGAAGAGCACGTCAAGCTTCCCCGCTGTACGTTCGGAATAATCCGCCAATGCAGCCTTCACCTGTTCCGCGTCCGTTACATCAAGTTTCCGGAAACACATCCGGTCAGTTTCCAGCGAATTGGCAGTCTTTTCCAGTTCCGATTCGTCGATGTCGTACAATCCCACGAACCAGCCCCTCTGCGCGAATTGGAGCGCTGTAGCCCTCCCGATCCCCGACGCTGCTCCGGTGATGAAAATGCACTTGGATTCCGGCATGGTATTCCTCCCAACTGCGAAGGCATTGATACTGAGCCGCGTTCAAACGAGGGACATCGGCAGCACCCAAAATCCCCCCTTTATTAAAGGGGGGTTAGGGGGGATTTTATTGTACGGAATCAGGATCTTGCGAGTCGTCCCAACGTCGCCTGTAGAAAATACAGTAGTATAAGATGTTCGAACTTGGCGACCTTGGATTTCACGTTAACGCTATCCCCGATCTTTTCCGACTGTGACTATCCCAGCAGGGATTCCACCCTCTCCACAACCTTCTCAGGTGCGGGCAACATGGAAACCTCCAGGTTTTTGGCGTACGGGATGGGGCTATCGTCAGCGCAGATTTTCACCGGCGCTTTCTTGAGCAAACGAAACCCCGCCAGGGCTACCCTGGAAATGACCTCAGAGCCCACGCTACCGCTGAAGATGGCCTCCTCCAACACGACCAGATGGCTTGTCTTGCGCACAGACTGGAGGATGGTCTCCGTATCCATGGGGTATAGTGTGGCCAGGTCGATGATCTCAGCTTGAATCCCCTTTTGCGCAAGGAGCTCCGACGCTTTGATCGCGATACCGACTCCGAGGGAATACGTGACGATCGTAACGTCGTCTCCCGCGAGGACTATTCGAGCCTTACCAATGGGCAAAATGAATTCCCCGACCGGAACCTTGCCTGACTCAGCGTAAAGGAGCTTGTGCTCAAATACGAGCACCGGGTTTTCGGAGCGAATTGCCGACTTCATCAAACCTTTGGCTGTCATCGCGTCCGAAACGGCCAACACAATGAGTCCCGGAATACCGAAAAAGAACCGCTCCATGGATTGCGAGTGTTGAGCCGCCATCCCGATCCCACTCCCAACAGGGGTGCGTATGGTAAGCGGCGCCGAAACCTGTCCGCCTGTCATGAAGCGTATCTTGGCGGCCTGGTTCAGTATGGGGTCCATGCAACAGGTGAGGAAATCCGCGAACAAAATCTCGCAGATCGGTCTACTTCCCGTCATGGCCGCGCCCACCGCGCCTCCCACGATTCCGTTCTCGCTTATGGGGGTGTCAATGATCCTTGAAGGACCGAACCTATCAATGAGACCGCCGGTGACATTGAAATACCCTCCGAGAGAGACATCTTCTCCCCACAAGAAGACCTTCGGATCTCTTTCCATCTCCTCAGCAATTGCTTGGTTGATAGCCTGAGAAACCGACATTTCGCACACTTCTTGGTTACCCAGGTCAAAGGCGCCTGAAAAGAGGCTCGGGTTTTCCGGCGCGTAAATGTGCTGCGTCAGGGCGGATTGGTCCGGAGAGGGCGAGTCGATCGCGAATTGCACAGCCTCCTTGATCTCTTGGGCAGCGTTGGCTCTGATCACATCCAGATCGTTCTGCCGGATCTCACCTTCAGCGAGGAGCGCTTGCTCCAGCTGCACGATAGGGTCCAGATCCTTATGCTTTGAGACCTCGTCCTTGTCTCGATACGCCTCGGGATCGCCTTCCATGTGACCGTGCCAGCGATACGTCATCAACTCCAAGAGCCTTGGCTTGCGATCTTTGCGCATGTTGCGGATAATTTCTTGCACGGTCGCTGACACGCGCCTCACGTCATTGCCGTCCACCCGATGGCTCTCAATCCGGTATGCGTGAGCCCTCTTGAACAGCTCAGGCTCGCCCGAGTGCCTTTCAACCGACGTGAATTCGCCGTAAAGGTTGTTCTCCACGACGACGAGCACAGGCAGGTCAAAGACCGAAATCATGTTCATGGCCTCATGGAACATCCCCTGATTGACCGACCCGTCCCCGGCAATGACCACCGATATGCCGTCCGACCGCTGCACGTTCTTGATCGAAAACCCCGCTCCCATGGCCAAGAGATAACCCGCGGCCACAATGCCGTTTGCGCCCAACACACCTTTCTTACCATCAGTCACGTGCATTGAACCGCCCAGGCCCCCGCAAAGACCGTTCGCCTTGCCGTAAAGCTCGGCCATCATACCCTTGATGTCCGCGCCCTTGGCAATGATGTGTCCATGTCCTCTGTGAGTTGTGTTGAGATAGTCCGTATCCTTGAGATTCAGGCACACACCGGCGGCAACAGCCTCCTGTCCTATCGAGAGGTGAATTGCCTCGGACGGGATCTCACCCGCTTTGAATGCTCGTGAGAGGTGATTCTCAAACGCCCTGATTCTGACCATAGTCCTGAGCAAATCGATTTCCGAGGGCTGAGGATCTATCTGTCGCGCGATTTCCTCTCTGCTCGCATCGGGTTTGCCGTCGGTCAGCGGAATCCGAAAGCCTGGTACCAAGCTCAAGTCGTAGGTGTCGGACTTCCGCCTCGACGAGAAGAGACGCGACAGCCATCGCCGTTTCTTGGTTCCTTGAGCGGTTTTGGTCAGCAGATCGTCTCTACCGAATTCCTTGAGAATCAGCGGGTAGAGCGCAAACGCAGGCTTCAGGGCGGGTATCAGCTTCAGTGCCTTCTGAACGGAGCCCTTGGCAACGATCTTTCGTGTGCCTATGGCCAAAGGAACATTGAGGTCCTGCATCCAGAATTTGTGGCTGGTATCTGACGCAAGGATCATCTCAACGTCAAAGGGAGCGTTCTCGCCAGGGTTCCATCGCAGCTCGGGAGAATCACCCGTGGAGTGTATGAACAGCTCCTGTTGAAGGTCGCTGAACCGAAATTTGACGATCAGCTTCTCGCCTTCCAAGCCCTGCATGATCTCGGGGGATGCGAATATCCTGGTCCAGAGGGCAGTGAGGATGTCCACGAGTTCCTGAGCGTTCCGATAAGTCGGCATGGTCATTTCCTTTCAGATCAGAAGACCTTCGTAACCCGTGATTTTCAATCTAAGAAGGAATTATGTGGCAGATCTGCCCCTTGTTTGCTGTGGCTTCCTATACGAATGCGCTGCCATATAGGTAATACCATTTCGCAGTTCAATATGTGACTTGCGAAATGGTATTAGAGGATTTCGTCGCCGATCGCCTTGACTCGCTTGACGGAGCTTCCTTGGTCTTGGAGGAAGTGCTTCAAGAACAACATGCGTGCGAAGAGGTCGTGTGTGGCACAGGTTGGCCGGATTCTAGTCTAGATACACAGACTATAGGAGCGTGCCCTGCGCCGGCCCCGGATCTTTATACTTACGCTCAGCCTTTTTGAAAGTTGTAACCAGCATCCGCGGGTAGCGGATCCCGGCTCCGTCTAGGAGTTCGGCGATAGTGACGATCTGAATCTTGGGGACGGTGTGTTCCTTTGCGAGATGTTCTGGGGTGTAGTAACCGGCAACCAGAGCCTCATCTTTCATTGGTTTGGTGGGAGTTTCCAAGGTAAGATAAGCCCCAATGACGGCTTTCTCTCTGTCAACTACGTGAATGAAGTCCCTGAGTTCCTTGAGCTGAGGCTTTCCGCTCTTCACCTGCACGACGATCTTCTTTGCTATGCCGCTCCCATCATCAAAGAAGTTGATATAGCCGTCAATTCCCGTATCTGCGCCTTTTTTCTTATCTTGTGCCGGGCGCGCATCTATCAGGCTGAGAGCCCACCACTCAAACTGAAAGCGATCTTGTTTCGCGAGGGCACGCGCGCTCGAAAGGTCTCTTGGCGCGCCAAGAACTTCGTACGGGGAAAGTTCCGGGCCAAAAGTATCATGAAGCCGATTCTTGATAAGGGCAACAGCGAGATGCGTGATGTCAATTCCAATCCAGCGCCGACGAAGTCGCTCGGCCACGTTGATTGTCGTTCCGCAGCCGCAGAAAGGGTCAAGGACAAGATCTCCCTCATTGCTGCCAGCGCCGATAATACGTTCCAGAAGCGATTCCGGCTTCTGTGTGGGATACCCAAGGCGCTCCTTTGCTTGTGAATTAATTGGTGGAATGTCATTCCATACTGATTCACAGGGGTTGCCATGCTGTTCATCAAGGTATCGCTTGAACCGTGCAACCTCTCCTTTCTGAGGGACTATCACTCTGCCTTCTTCCCATGCCTTCATCATACGTTCTTTGGTCCAACGCCAAACTCTGATGGTCCCGCTTTCAGGAGGAAACTCATAGGTCAAATTGGGTCGATTCGGGCTGGGATTGATTAGACTGGTCAACTGGTAGCGACGGCCTGTACCGGGTTCGACCTGGCGATAATGTGATTGTATGTATTTCTCGTCATGGGCCGTATAGACCATGTTGAATACGGCCGCCTCGGACTTGCCGTAGAAGAGAATCACATCGTGAGCGCTCGGGAACCTCCTCGAAACATTTGCTTTCGGCGCGGTCCGGGTCCATACAATCTCGTTTCTGAAGTTGCTCGGGTCAAATTCCGCATCCATCAAGAGCTTGAGATAATGGCTTGCGGTCGGGTCACAATGGAGAAAGATTCCCCCTGTCGGCTTCAAGACCCGATGGAGTTCGCCCAGTCTCACAGCCATCATGGTGAGATAGGCCATCATATCCTTCTGGCCGAGAAAGCCTCGCAGTGCCTGAAGCAAGTCTGCTATCTTCCGTGGCCCGTTGGTGACCATCTCACGATAGATCCTTTCGCTTTCTGCGCCCCAATGCCAGGTATCCTCGAAGGCGGTAATTTGGGAACGAGACACAGACCCGTTTGGCTCACCGAATAGTACATTGTATGTTGCTTGAGAATTGAACGGTGGGTCCAAGTAGATCAGATCAACCGATTCATCGCGAACATGCTCGCGCAAAATGTCGAGATTGTCCCCGAAATAGAGCTTATTTCGCCACCCTTTTTCTTCACTCTTCAATTCTCTTTACCTGCCGAGTACCCCGAGAAGATCTCAACCGTTTCGTTGAACCGTGAAAGTGTTCGGCCTCTCGATCCGTAGAAACGGCTCCATATTGACCAAGCATTCAAGAGTGTCAAGAAAAAGCTCTGTCTATGCTTCGGGCATTCAAAAATACTATGCAATAACGCGGTCTTCACACGCCCAGCGGCGCCTGCCAGGCCCTCTTGAGGTCCCAGATGTCCGCGTCCACCGCGATCGCGCCGTCGAGGCCGCGGGCAACAAGCCTGGGTTCGGATGTGACTTTGCCGACCTGATAGAGATTGAAGCCGATCATTGAGCGCTCGAATGCCGACCGGTTTTCCGGTCGTACGGTGATGAGCAACCGGCCAAGGCTCTCCGAGAAGAGTGCAGTGTCATCGCGCTCGAGGAGTTCCGGGCTCAGCGCGGCCAGGTCAACGGACGCCCCGAATCCGCCCGAGAAGGCGCTTTCGGCCAGTGCTACACCAAATCCGCCATCGGATAGGTCGTGGCATGACGCGATGAGCCGTTCGCGCATGGCTGCATGGACCGCCCGATACATACGGATGTTTTCCGCGGGGCTCTGCAGGGCCGGCGCCTTTTCGCCTACAAATCCGAGCATCGCGTAGTACTCGGAGCCGCCGGTTTCGTCGCGAGTCGCACCCAGAACATAGATCAGATCGCCGGGCTTTTTGAAGTCCGGGGTGACCGCGAGCCGAACGTCCGGCACGACGCCTATCGCGGTGAATAGCACCGTCGGCGGGATGGAGATCTTGGTGTCGCCGATGCTGTAGTCGTTCTTCATGCTGTCCTTACCGGAGATGCACGGAATGCCGTACGCGGTCGTCACGTCATACAGCGCTCGGCACGCTCGCACCAGCTGAGCGAGCTTGTATTCGCCGTCGGGTGTCTTCTCGCTCCGGACCGGGTCGCACCAGCAAAAATTGTCGAGGCCGGCCATGTGGCCGGGGTCGGCGCCCACGGAAATGATGTTCCGCACCGCCTCGTCCACACAAGCGGCCATCATCGCGTAGGTGTCCAATTCGGAATACCGCGGCACAATGCCGCATCCGACAGCGACTCCACGGTACCGGTCGAGGACCGGCCGCACGACCGCCGCGTCTCCAGGGCCATCGTTGTTCGCCCCAATGAGGGGCTTTACCACCGATCCGGCCTGAACCTCGTGGTCGTACTGACGGACAAGCCGCTCCTTGGAACAGATGTTGTACCGGCCCATCATCTTCGTAAGTGTGGGTGTCAAATCCTTGGGGCACTCGAATACGGGCTTTTCGCGGGGCTGATCTTCCCACCGCGCTGAGAGGCGCATCTTCGGCAGCCCGTTGTGGAGGAACTCCAACGGCAGGATGCCTGCGGTTCGGCCCTTCCACACGACGCGAAAGATTCCATCGTCCGTGTACTCACCGAGGTCGGTGGCATCCACATCCATCGCGCGGGCGAGAGCGAGGAACTCCTCCAGTTTGTCCGGAGGGACAGCAACGGTCATGCGCTCCTGTGCTTCGGAGAGGAGTATCTCCCACGGCTGCAAACCCGGATACTTCAACGGCGCACGGTCGAGGTGCAAGGTGGCGCCGCCCGCTTCGCGGGCCATTTCCCCGACCGAGGAAGAGAGCCCGCCCGCTCCGTTATCCGTAATCGATGAATATAGCCCTCGATCGCGTGCGGCCAATAGAAAGTCGGTCATACGTTTCTGCGTGATGGGATCCCCGATTTGGACCGCTGTCACCGGAGAACCCTCGTGAAGCTCCTCCGAGGAAAACGTCGCGCCGTGGATGCCGTCCTTGCCGATGCGGCCGCCCGTCATGACGATCCGATCGCCGGGCCGGGCCTTCTTTTCGTACCCGGGCTTACCGCTGACCATCGCGGGCATGAGTCCGCCGGTTCCGCAGTACACCAGGGGTTTCCCGAGGTAACGCTCGTGAAAGACAACCGCTCCGTTGACCGTCGGGATACCGCTCTTGTTCCCGCCATGTTCGACGCCTTCTCGCACGCCTTCGAAAACGCGCCGCGGATGGAGCAGCCGAGGCGGGATAGTTCCCTCGAAATCAGGCGGAGCAAAGCAGAAGACATCGGTGTTGAAGACGAGCTTCGCTCCCAAGCCGGTTCCGAACGGATCGCGATTCACGCCGACGATTCCGGTGAGCGCACCGCCGTACGGATCGAGAGCAGACGGCGAATTGTGCGTTTCAACTTTCATCACCAGGTTCCACTGCTCGTCGAAGCGGATCACTCCCGCGTTGTCCTTGAACACCGACAGGCAGAAATCGCGATCGCCCAGATTCTTGCGGATCTCTTCCGTCGAAGCCTGCACGTAAGATTTGAACAGACTGTCGATCTCCTCGGTGCGGCCGTTTTCGCGGTAATCGATGATTGCGTTGAAAATCTTGTGCTTGCAGTGCTCCGACCATGTTTGGGCAAGGCACTCCAGCTCGCAGTCGGTGATCTCCGGGCCGAGGCCCTGCTCCTGGCGAAGCTTGAGGAATTCCGGGCTCTTGAAGTAGTCTCGAATGACCCTCATCTCTTCGAGGCTCAGCGCGAGCACGCCTTCTTTGCTGATGCGAACGAGCGATTCGTCGTCCACATCTAGATTGACTGTCGCCACGGCGCCCGCGGCGGTCGAGGTGACTCGAGGAACGGTTACGGTCGATCGATCGTCTGTGGGAGCGTACACGGCGCGGGTCTGAATGAGGTCATTGGCGAGCAGATCGCGGGCAATGCGATCAGCATCCTCCCTCGATATCGACCCGCGGACAAACGAGAGCGCGCGGGTGTACACTGCCTGACTTGACCCGAGAGAAATATCGAGCGTGCGTTCGATAGCCTCTTTGGCGGTCCTTCCCACATTGTCCGTGACACCCGGACGGAACCCCACCTCAATCAGCCAGTCAAAAGGCCGCTGGATTGGCGCGTCTACCGATACTTCTTGGATCACCGGGTCGAGGAAGACTTCTTCGGCGATCAGCTCCAGCTGCCGCGCGTCGAGGTCCGTGTCAATAACAAAGCCCTGAGCGGTGCGCACGTCTTCCACCTGCAGGCCGAGGTCGGAAGCGATCCGATTCTTGATCTTGCGACCCGCGGGGTCGGGAAGGTCCGTTCTTAGTGCTACTTCAATTCTGTGAGGCATAGGTCAGTCCTTAAACAATAGCCAAAGAATCGCTGATTTGCACGAGCGCTCTCCAGAAACTGGTAGCCGCCAGCCTCCGTGCCGGCGGACCATGAACAAATCTTGCCACACGGGAAACCATTTTGTATTAGTCCCGCAGGAAGACCCTCGCATCTACGGCGACAGCTCCCGCGCTCGAACAGATGATCGGGTTCACATCGATCTGGTCGATCTCGGGGAACCGGACCATCAGGTGAGCTACCCTAAGAATAGCATCTTTCAGCGCTTCCCGATCAATCGCCGGACGACCGCGCAAACCGCGGAGTATCTCCGAGCCCGGCATCTCGTCGATCATTTCCTCTACCTCGCGCAATGACACCGGCGCCATCCTCAGCGAGGTTTTTCCGAAAACCTCCACGAAGATCCCGCCGTAGCCGACGAGTACCACCGGCCCGAACTGCGGATCTCTCTTGCCGCCGATGATGAGTTCGTATCTGCCCGGGATTCGTGCAGCCATCTGCTGTACCAGCACGCCGTGCAGGTCCGGATCCACTTCCTCGCGGAAGGTTTTCATCATTTCAGCGGCTGCGTCGCGCGCCGCGGCCTTGTCGCGCAAGTTCAGCGCCACGCCGTCCTTATCGGACTTGTGCGATACGCCGGCAGAAATGACTTTTATGGCAAATGGGCCCTCGATGACGCCCAGCTCTTGCTCGAATCGATCTTCGGAGCGGATTACCGCGTATTCCGGGACGGTTAGCCCCAATGCGCGGATGATTTCCAGTGCTTCATGCAGAAGAGGCGATCGAGATTCTTTTCGGCAGCGCTGGACGAGCTCTGCAATTGCCGCGTTGTCCGGACTGGGTTGAGGTTCCGCGATTCCTGGGTCCGCTGCAATCGCGGCTTGATGCTGCTCGTACTTTATTGCGCGGTCGAGCGCTTCCACAGCGCGCTCGGGGCTGAGGAAGATGGGAAAATCGAATTCCTTGTGCAGGCGTGACATTTCCATATGCTCTGTGGATACGCACATAGCCACGGGCTTGTCGTACTTCTTACAGAGCGCGGCTACAGACTGCAGAAGTCGTCGCGAGGCCGCGCCTTCCGTGCCGGACGAGTAGGTGTGGAGGAACACGACGCCGTCGATGGTCTCTTGCTGGAGGGTGTCCTCGACGATTCGGATGTATACCTCGAAGTCGAACAGATCGCCCAGGTCCAGAGGATTGATAAGCTTGATTACGTCAGCGCGCAGGTGCTTGCGGATTTCGTCGAGAAACTCCTGACGGAACGGCGGCAGACTGAATCCGTACGTATGTGCCGCGTCTGCTCCCATGACCGCGTGGCCGCCCGAACGGGAAACGATAGCGAGGCGCTTCCCTTTCATTCTCGGCAACTGGAGCACCTTGACAAAATCCAGATAGCTTTGCATGTCGCGGAACCGAACGGCTCCCGCCTGTCGGAGCGCTGCGTCCACCACCTGATCGTCATTCGCGAGCGCTTCGGTATGCGACGCTGCGATCAGTCGACTCAGCGGGGCGACGTTCGCCTTGTGAACCACGATAGGTTTCGTGGACTTCCGAGCTATTTCGGCGAGTCGCCGCCCATCCGCGATGGACTCGAGATACACGCAAATCATAGTCGTATCGGGATCTTCGATGAAGTATTCCAGGAGGTCGTTCTCGTCCACGTTGAGCTTGTTGCCGATCGTCGTGAACGCGCTCAGACCTATCTGCTCGCTGTCGAGCATAAACAGCAGAGAAAGGTTCACTCCGCCGCTCTGTGCGATGATTCCTACGCCGCCGCGGCGGAAGACGTTCTTCATTGGCATGAACGGGGTGGCCAGCCCGTTGGACGCGTTGTACAGTCCGATGCAGTTGGGACCGATGAATCGAATATCGTACGTCAGCGCGATGCGCCGAAGTTCGTCACTCAAGCGCTTGCCCTCTTCGCCGAATTCTCCGAAGCCGCCTGTTTCAATGATGACGCGACGGATGCCTTTTCGCCCGCACCGTTCTAAGAGCCCGGGGACGGTCCTGGCAGGCGTGAGGATGATCGCCAAGTCGATGGGTTCGGCGATCTCGTCGATCGACGCGTGAATCCTGCGGCCGAGTATGATGCCCGGCTCGTGGCCGACGAGATGGATCACGCCGTCGTAGTTGAACTCGATCAGATTGCGCGCGATTTCCTTACCAAGGTTGAACCATCGCGTCGAGACACCGATTACCGCCACGGAAGACGGATGAAAGAACCCTCGCATGAATGCCTCTCGATCCCCGATGCGGATGAGCGTGAGGTTCTTGCCCACGCCGAGTGTACGTCCTGGAGAACACGGTCCGGAATGTTCAGCATACTCACCCGGAAGCTCTTTGCAAACGAATTTATGCGGTAAATCGTTCGATATTTCGGCAGAGATCTCAGGCTCCTTATATCAAGCAATATGGATCACCTTGCCACGATCCATTGGCGCTCGCATTGACCGCGAGTGTTCCACCGCTTATCCTGAGTGAAAATGTTGTTCGGAGGGGGCAGCGTGACCGCGGAAAGAAACATCGGTAGCCTTGAGCAATCCAGAAACACACGTGGACGCGGCAGCACACGAATTGCGGTGCTGCTCATACTTGCTGCGGTGGTAATTGCGGCGCTTTGGTTCCTCCCGCTTCGATCGTACGTCATCGCGGTGCTATCCTGGACGGAAGGGCTCGGCGCGTGGGGTCCCGTCGCATTGGCGGTGTTTTACGTGGTCGCGTGCGTTTTCTTTCTGCCGGGATCGGTGCTCACACTTGGCGCGGGGTTCCTCTTCCCGTTCTGGATCGGGCTGCTCGCCGCGTGGGTTGGCGCTAATCTGGGAGCCGCCGCGGCGTTTCTCATCGGCCGGACAGTCGCCCGGGATTGGGTGGCCCGCAAGGTCGAAACTTCTCCCAAATTTGCCGCGATCGACGAAGCTGTCGGCAAAGAAGGCTTCAAGATCGTGTTTCTACTCCGGCTGAGCCCCGCGTTTCCGTTCAATTTGCTCAATTATGCGCTCGGCCTGACGAAAGTCTCCTTTGGAGCCTATGCGGGAGCTTCCCTTATCGGGATGCTGCCCGGAGCGATGATGTACGTATATCTCGGGTCCGCCGCGCGCTCCCTGGCTGATGTGGCGGCAGGACAGGTGGAATCGGGCGCCGCGGGCCGGGTGTTCTTCTGGGTAGGTCTCGCCGCTACGATCGCGGTGGTGGTCCTGGTCACGAGAATAGCGGCCAAAAGCCTTGCTTCGGCTGAAGCCGGTCTCAAGGCCCAATCAACGGCAAATCCGGCGCCTGCGACAAGTGAGCCGATCGAACTCATCCCCGACGACGCACACAATCGCAGCCTCGCCGCAAACGTGCGGCCTTCCGGGTGGGTCAATCCCAAGCCGGCCGATCGGTACAACCTCGTGGTGATCGGCGCTGGAACAGCGGGCCTTGTTACTGCCGCTGCAGCAGCCACGCTGGGCGCGAAAGTCGCACTGGTGGAACGGAACCTCCTGGGCGGAGATTGCCTAAACTACGGATGCGTGCCGTCGAAATCCCTTATCCGCTCATCCCGGGTGGCTGCGGAAGCCAGCAAAGCCTCGGATTACGGAATACAGGTTAACGAACCGGTCGTGGACTTCCCCGCGGTCATGGAACGCGTCCGGCGTATAAGGGCGCGGATCAGCGACCACGATTCTGCGGACCGGTTCACGAGCCTCGGTGCAGACGTATTCCTGGGGCACGGGTGTTTTGCCGGTCCGGATAACATCGAAGTGGACGGCAAGACCCTTCGGTTCAAGAAGGCGGTCATCGCAACCGGCACGCGACCCGTAGTGCCCAATACACCGGGCCTGCGCAATGCACGCCACTACACCAATGAGACGATCTTTTCGCTCACGGAGCTTCCGCGACGCCTCGCGGTGATCGGCGGGGGTCCCATCGGCTGTGAACTGGCCCAGGCGTTTCGCCGGCTCGGCAGTGACGTGGTTTTGCTACACAAGAATGCCCACATCCTCGACCGGGAGGATGCGGACGCTGCGGAAATAGTCCAGCAGCGCTTCCTCAAAGAAGGAATTCGACTCATCCTCAACAGCAGCCTCTTGGAGGTGACTTCGTCCGCAGGCGGCACATTGGTCAACTTCGAGGTTGGAGGCGTTCGGGATGCGGTCGAAGTGGATGCGATTCTCGTCGCAGTCGGGCGCGCGGCCAACGTGGATGATATGGGCCTCAATGCAGCCGGAGTGCAGTTTGATGCACGCAGCGGAATCATCGTGAGCGACACCCTGCGGACTTCCAATCCGCGGATCTATGCTGCAGGCGATGTCTGCATGAAATACAAGTTTACCCACGCGGCGGACGCAGCCGCGCGAATTGTCATTCAGAACGCGCTGTTCAAGGGCTCGCGAAAGGTAAGCAGCCTCACGATGCCCTGGTGCACGTACACCGACCCGGAAGTCGCTCATGTAGGGCTGTACGAGCGCGATGCAGCCGCACAAGGCATTGCCGTAGACACCTTCGTCCGTCATATGACCGACGTTGACCGCGCAGTGGCTGACAGCGAAGAGGAAGGCTTCGTCAAGGTTCATGTCAAGAAGGGGAGCGACCGCATAGTCGGGGCTACCATTGTCTCCGCGCACGCGGGCGAGATGATCGGCGAGCTCGTACTCGCCATCACAACGGGCACCGGCCTGAACAAGCTGTCGGGCGTGATCCATCCTTATCCGACACAGGCCGAGGCGATCAGACACGCAGCGGACGCGTACCGGCGCACCCGTCTCACACCCGCCGTCGCCAAGGTACTCGGGAAATGGCTGGATTGGACAAGGTGATAGGAATTCGATTGGTGTCCGAGTCCAAGAAACGGATAGATAATGATATGAACGCTGCTTGCGCAGTGTTCCGTGCTGTTATTCGGTGAGTATGTTGACAATTCTATCGACGACGAGGCGCATCTTCTCGGGCGCAATTTCTCCGATCTTCCTGAGGATGATCTTCGATTCTGTGGTCATCAGGAGGTTCGGCCTGATGAAACTGTCTCTGCGCAAGGTTCCGCCGATCAACTCGTCGGCGCGGAGGGTGATGGAATAGATGTCTCGACGCGAACTGCTGATGGGGCATAAAATGACGTCGTCACCGATGAGTTTTGCCACCACCAACGCCGGGCGAAGTTTAGATCCGCTGCGATCAGTGAAAAGAAAGTCAACGACTACGACACTTCCTCTGCCAGGTGCCGCCATGCTTCGTCCTCTTCAGGAGTATCAAGTTCGCGCTTCAAGACAGATTGTGAGAGGAGAACGCATTCCAGCGTGTCCGGCTTCAGTCGCCCACGCTCCCGGAGAAGGTCGAGAAAGTCCCTCACCGCGAGTAACTCGTCGTCGGACAGGTGATTGATCAGCATATGGATTTCGTCCCGATCGACCGTCTCGGAATTGAGCATTTGTTGTCCTCGATGCGTGAAAAGGTGATTCACAAAAGGAACGGATCGTGACTGCCGACGCATTCCCGACAAAGATCGTTAATCGCCCGGAAAACGAATCCTCGGAATCCGTGCCGAAGTATGATCTCCATTATGATGGCTTACTCTCCGGAGTGCTGTGTGTCAAGGATCGATCGGATGCAGCGGACGTTGACCATGTTGAGCCGGCGTCCGGGTCAACGACATGATTGGAGCCTGATAATACTAATCATTTTACTAAATTACGGGAGGTTCACATGGGAATTGGTTCATACTCGCCGGAAGGACGCTTTGTAGTAATTGAGGGAGAGCGTCACCGAATTTATGTCGATCCGGAGATTCCTTTTTGGTTCGTCCCGAGCCCGGCCGGAGATCAGGTGCTCAAGCTTCGCGGGGAGGGTAAATCTGTCGATCGCATCGCACGGGAGGTCGCGGATCGGTCAGGGCGGTCCTTCGCCGCGTGTATCGACGATGTGGAAGCACTTTTGAAGTCGGTGGAGTTGCCTCGTCCACCCGCGTACACGGGTCGCGCTGCACTGGAACTGGAACGGCTCAATGAACTCTGGTTCCACGTGACGGATGAATGCAACGCGCGGTGCGGTCATTGCCTCTTCGCGGATCATTTGGGATCGACAAAGTCTCTGTCCGCGGAACATGCGGCAAGGACGGTCCGGCAGGCGCTTCCGCTTGGTTTACGACTCGTTTGCTTCACCGGGGGCGAGCCGCTGGTTCATCCGGGCTTCATTGACATGATCAGCAGCGTTGTCCGCAATGATGAGCTTCGTATCGCGGTGCTCACCAACGGTACGTTCATCCCTGATGTTATCGATTCCCTGAAAGATCTTCCAACAGATCGGCTTCACTTTCAGGTAAGCATCGACGGGCCTGAATCAGTGAACGACCGGGTACGAGGAAGAGGCGCCTTTGCCGACGCCGTCGAGGGCCTGAAGCTGCTCGCGGCCGCGCACATCCCGGCAGCGCTTTCGATGACCGTCCACGCGGAGAATGTCTCGCACATGGTTGACGCGGTCGACCTGGCTCACGAGCTGGGCGTCGGCACGGTGCACTACTTGTGGCACTTCAGGCGAGGCTCCGGGAGGCGGATCGAAAGGGTTCCTACACAAACGCTTTTCGAACATTTCCTTGCCGCGGCCCAACGAGCGACCTCTCTTGGGGTGGCTATAGACAACCTCGAAGCGCTCGCAGCGCAGGTTTTTTCCCATCCCGGCGCTAAGTTCGACTTGGGCAATTCGGGATGGCAATCGTTGGCCGTCGGCCCTGACGGTTCGGTGTATCCGTCTCCCGCTCTCGTTCACCTGGATGCTTTTCGAGCGGGCCACCTTCATGAAGGCATTGAAAAGGTATGGCGTGACAGCCCGACTCTTGAACGCCTGCGACGGACCAGCTTGATTCAGGCGCCGGCAATGGCGTCGGACCCGTGGCGGTTCATTATTGGTGGCGGTGCTCTTGACCACTGCTACGTCAATGGCGACAGCACGGCCGGCGGCCCGCTAAGAGACGACCCTTACCGGTCGTTTTACGGCCACGCGGCCCGAATGCTCATCGAAGCCGAGGCTGACGGACTGCCGTGCCCGGATCGCCCAGGGCTCATCCTGCGCATGGGTGAGGTCACTACCGAGTGCCCATCCGACCGAGACGTCAACTTCACCCACTGCAACTGCATCCTATCGCTGGGCGGAGGGCAAAGGCGCCTGATACGGGATTTCTACGCGGAAAAGGCGAAAACGCCCGACGAGATCATTTTCAATCCCGTGCTCTATCCGGAAGAGCGGATTTACTTCGTGCCGGTCGAAGCCCGTTCCCGAATGTACGGCTGCGGCAGCCCCGTCCTCGATGCCACATTGGAACCGGGTCAAACGGTGGTGGACCTGGGCTCCGGCACGGGCGTGGAGGTTTTCATTGCGGCCAGCCTCGTCGGAGCCGGCGGCAGTGCCTTCGGCGTAGATATGACCGATGCGATGTTGGAGATCGCCCGGCGATGCGAGCCGGAAGTGCATCGACAGCTGGGATACGCAAATACTGCGTTCCACAAAGGGTATCTTGAAGACCTGCCATTTGAAGACGCCACCGTAGACGCGGTCATCTCGAACTGCGTGATCAATCTGAGCCGCAACAAGCGCCGCGTCTACTCTGAGATATTCCGTGTACTCAAGCCGGGCGGTAGATTGGTAATATCGGACGTGGCGCCGGAAACAGAGCCGCCGCTTTCGATACGAGGGGATCACCGCCTGATCGGGCAGTGTGTCGGCGGAACGCTCGTGCAAGAACATCTCCTCAGCTTGCTTCGTGATATCGGATTCGTGGACGCGATCGTCATCAAACGCTTTCCGTACCGTGTCGTAGATGGACACCAGTTCTATTCGCTCACATTTCGCGCATATCGACCTGCGCCCGCGGAACAAGTCGATCTTCTCTACACCGGCCCATTCCGGTCAGTGGTCACCGATACCGGCGTCCTTCTCCGCAAAGGCGAGCGCACAACCGTCCGCCTCACGACGGGCCTCGACTACGATGCGCTCGCTCAGGCGGGGATATTCGTGATCTATCCCGTAACGGGCGCGATACTCAATGTTCAGGGGCAAAGCACGTGCTGCTCGTGCAACTCCGAATCTAACTCGTGACGGGAGTTATGGATCATGCGCATACGCGAATCCGGTGGACTTGTGCTTGCTGGAGATGTTGGAGGCACCAAGACGAACCTTGGGTTGTTCCGGGTGGGGCAAGCACGACCGCGGCTTTTGGTGAGCGGATCGTACGCAAACCGTGAGGCAGCAAGCCTCGAAAGTCTGATCCAAAGGTTTCTGGCCGAGCGTCCCTCTCAGATACAGGCCGCCTGTTTCGGAATTGCAGGCCCGGTGCGCCGAGGGGTATGCAGAGCAACCAATCTTCCGTGGGTGGTGAGCGAACGGCGAATCAGTACACGATTCAAGTGGCCGCAGGTGCGACTGGTCAACGACCTCGCGGCCACTGCGAAATCCCTTCAATTCCTGTGGGAGGCTGAACTTTCAGTCATCAACGCGGGAAGGCCCGAACCTGACGGAAACGTTGGCATCGTCGCGCCGGGCACGGGACTCGGGATGGCGTTGGCCGTGTTCCGAGAGGGGACCATTCACCCTATGCCGTCTGAAGGCGGCCATGTTGACTTCGCGCCGCGCACCGCGCTCGAGATTGACCTCCTGCGGGATCACCTCGCAGCGTGGGACCACGTGAGCGTCGAGCGGCTGATCTCAGGCCCTGGCCTGGTGGCAATGCACGACTGGTTACGCAAGTATCGCGGGTCACCCGCGCCGCGTTGGTTGACGGACGAGATGGAGTCGGGAGACTCCAGCGCGATCATCTCGGCCGCGGCGCTCGAAGGCAAGGATGATATCTGCGTGGAGACGATCGATCTGTTCGTCTCCATGCTGGGAGCGACCGCGGGCAACCTGGCACTCACGGGAATGACGCTGGGAGGTATGTATCTCGGCGGCGGGATACCGCCCAAGATCCTGCCGAAGCTCACTGACGGCCGGTTCATGGAATCGTTCACCGCTAAGGGGCGATTCCGCGAGATGCTCGAGGCTATTCCGGTTCGGGTAATTCTTAATGATAAGGCAGCGGTGCTGGGCGCGGCTTGTTACGCTGAGGAGATATTGCGATCATCGTACTAGTAGATCGATCCGTAATCACCTTGCCACCCAGATCCTGGAGGGGTGCGGCGCTGAACAATGTGAGATGCTTCGTAAGGGCGGGTCCCAGACCCGCCCCTACCCAAGTCTGCCGCAGACGACTACGTTAACCTACTCTTAAATCTACCCACTAGATGGCTTGGTGCAACGCGGAGAAGAGCCATCCTTCGCCTCGTGCAATTGAAGGATCAGCTCCGCGCGAGCCAGGTCATGGGGAGTGGTGATTTTGATGTTGTCATCCGAGTCCTCGACGACGGTAACCGGGTGGCCGATCCATTCCACCAGCATGGCGTCGTCTGTCGCGTCGAAACCCTGTTCACGCGCCGCGCGATGAGCCCGGACAATCAACTCGGTGCGGAAAGTCTGAGGCGTGTGCGCCATCCACAGGTCTGAACGTGGGATCGTAGTCAAGTATTGGCCGACCTGCTTCTTCACCGTTTCTTTCACAGCCGAACACGCGACCGCCGCGCCGTCGGATCGGGCCGCTTCGATGGTCCTGGCGATGGTGTCCTGTGAAACGAGAGGACGCACTCCGTCGTGGATCGCGACAATGGAGGTCTCCTCAAGTTTCTCGAGGCCGTTGAAAACCGACTCCTGGCGAGTGCGGCCTCCTGTGACAATGGTCACCGGTTTGGTGAACCCGTACGGTTCAACCATGCGGCTGAGGCAAAATCCCTCGTCACCCGCAGGGACCGTGAGCACGATGCGGTCCACGAGCAGGTGCTCATGGAACGCGCGAAGCGTTCTGACAAGTATTGGTAATCCGCAGAGCCCAAGATACTGTTTAGGGACCGCGGCTCCCATGCGGGTCCCGGTCCCGCCGGCGGTTATGAGGGCAGCAATCGTCATCCTTCGGACCTGGCGCCGCGATCGGTTTCGATGTGCGACGGCCCACTTCTCAGGAAGCCGCGCTCCCTGAGTGCGTTCACCACTTCCTCCCCGCACCGTGCAGGAACGTGGATCGTGTGCGTAACCGCGCGATTGTCCACCGTAGCTCTGAATGACGTCTCGGCCTTGTTCAAGCCGGGATTCAGATCCCGGATCAAGCGCACGGATGAGGTAGTAAGCGCTGCAAGCAGGCTCAGCGGCACATCTTTCGACAGGCGGACGCCTCCGAGGGTATCGAAGGTGACCGCGGAGTTCGCCCCATTCTTGACACCGTAAAAATCGCGGTGAGCGTCAATAAGCGCCAGCGCGATCCATCGCGGCACGTAGTTTTCCGTTTCCAAAGGTAGCTTCATCTCCCAGTAGGAGGTGGTCCCATATGCGCCCGTCCGGTGGACGATCTCGCTGAGCCCCGCGTTGTACGCGGCCACGACCGTCAACCAGCTTACCGGAGTAGATCCGTCCCCGAGTCTTGTACGCATCCAAGTCAGGTAGCGCGCGGCGGAGCGTGTCGACAAGGCGAGGTCGCTCCGCTCGTCGCGCCAGCTTTCAACCTTGAGCGTCCAATCGAGCGCAGGGTCGCGACTCGTTGACCCTGTTGCCGTAGTTTTGAGGAATTGCCACCATCCCCTGGCCAAAGCAGGGGACACCACGGTGCCATGGTAACCTGATTCAAGCGCGGGCAAGAGCGCCAACTCCGCAGGTACACCCTCTTTCTTGAGAATCGTCTCCACCACCGGAGCGTAATGGTCTTTCCGTTTAAGCCATATGAGCGTGGTGTCCTGCATCTCGCCGAGGAGGTGCTCAATCTGATATACGATGCGACGCCGCACATCCGGCCGGTCCAGCGGCACCTTCTCTCCGCAGAAAGCAAGGCCGCGCTCTACTATCCCAGGCGGCAGCCCCTTCCTCGCGAAGATCGCTCTCTCGACAACCGGAGGAGCGTGCTTGAGGTATTCGAGCGACTCTTTGGCAAGGATTTCCGATCGTGCGACCGACGCTGCTGTTTCTTTGCGCCTTACCATCGCGAGTCCGGCCTCGATACGGTTCACCGGATCGGCCGTCAGAAGATCGCGCGGGAGTCCCTTGCGCCACAAGATCATAGTCGCCAACATGCTTTCCGCCGGAGAATACTGCCGACCTGCAGCCGAGAGCTCCGCGAGGCTTTTTGTGTGCTCGTGATCGGAGAGGCCGCCGTATTCCGCGAGAATCGTCGCATAGTTCGGCGGGAATCCGCTCGCGGCGGCTTCGATCCGTGCAACGTCGCCTGTCAGGTGGCCGGAAAGGTATAGCAATGAAATCAACGGAAGCCGGTATTCAATGTCTTCACTGATCGCGGGGTACCCGAGCAATACAAAGAAGATCGCCGCAAGCGCCACACACGGCAGGATTAGTTCGCGGTACCGCGTCACGGCTTGTTCGCTCCCTGAATTGCAGCATCGTCGGCAATGGCTCTCGACGACTTATGCCGATTCGCCTTCACGCGAGTGGCATCGACGTCATCCAAAATCCCCCCTAACCCCCCTTTATCAAAGGGGGGAATGCGGGTCCCCCCCTTTCGTAAAGGGGGGACAGGGGGGATTTTCTCATACGGAATCCGGCGCCGGCGAGTCGGCCCAATGTTACTTGCGTGATGATGCATTGGTGTCAGATTCGGCTCCCAGCATGCGTACCAGGTATCTTACGCGTGGGTCTCCGGGAACGGCTTCCACAGCCGCGCGTGCCTCACGGCTCGCTGCCTTGCGATCACCATTCTCCAAAAGAAACACCACGAAATTCACCCTCGCGGGCACATATCCGGGAAATGCCTGTATAGCTTGCTGGTACGCGGCGCGTGCGCGATCGGGGTCACCGCGGCGTTCCCATACCAACGCCATGTAGAAAGGAGGCCGTGGGTCTTCGGGATTGAACCCGCGCAAGAGACGAAACGTCGCGAGGGCCGCGTCGAATTCGTTGCGTTCCAGATCGCTGAGGCCTTTGGTAATCAGGAAATCTTCCGACGCCTTTGGACCCGTAGGCGCAGTGTTGATATCCCGCGCCGCGAGAAGGTGGTGGAGATTTCGGCGGGCCGCCGCGTTGTTGGGATCTCGTTCCAATGCCTTGCGGTACGCCCGTTCGGCGCCTTTCAGGTCGCCGAGATCTTCCAACGACGCGCCCATGTGGACAAGGGATTCCGAGTGGTCGGGTGAGGCCGCGAGCGTTCTCTTGAAGGCATCGATCGCCTCGCTGTCCTTCCGCTCCGCTCTGAGGGCGACCCCGCGCCTGAATTCCGGCGGATCGTCGGCAGCGGCAACAGGAAGCAGGTGCAACACCAAAAATAGACTCCCAACACAGCCGACGATGCTGAAACGCTTCATAATATTTGAAAGATGTTGAAAGATTCTGCGCGTCCTATTAATATCACAAGATGTCTTGAATGAAAAGGGCATCGGCAATGCGCGGCCGTTTGTTCCGGCTGTATTTCTGAGGCCTTCTCCCTATTCCGCGTACTATCGCAATGACAGGAGTTTCTTGTGGACCTTCTGGATTCGATACAATCCGACATGGAAAAACTCGAACAGGACTTGATCAGCCAATTGCGGAGCCGCGTGCCGGTGGCGCTGGAGATCGGCGTGCACGTCATGAACAGCGGCGGCAAGCGCATTCGGCCTCAGCTCACTATCATCTCGGCGCGCATGGGCGGGTACCACGGACCCAACGCACTCATTCTTTCGGTTGCGATTGAGTCGATCCATACTGCGACACTGCTGCATGACGACGTGGTGGATCAGGCTGAAACTCGCAGAGGCCGCCCTTCGGCAAACACCATGTGGTCGAACGAAATGTGCGTTCTCGGGGGTGACTACATTCTTGCAAAGGCGTTTTCCGCACTCACCTCTCTCAACAATATCCGGATTCTCAAGATTGTCTCTGAGACCACCGAACGGTTGAGCGAGGGCGAACTCTTCCAGATGATGAATATCGGGAACATGAACGTCAGCGAGGAAGAGTACCTCCAGGTCATCATCGACAAGACCGCTGTCCTCATGGAAGCAGCGTGTCGAGGTGGCGCGATACTCGGGAGACTCGACCCGCAGAAGGAAGACGCGTTAGCCGGTTTCGGCTTCAATCTTGGCATCGCGTTCCAGATGACCGACGATGTGATAGATTACGTTTCGGACAAGACGGTGATGGGCAAGGATCCAGGCAAGGATTTGGAAGAGGGAAAGCTCACTTTGCCGCTGATCTGCGCTCTCAAGCGCGCCGACGCGTCAGAGCGAAACCGCATAGAGGGGCTCGTTCATGAAGGAAGACTCGGCGACGGCGACCTCGCGTGGGTACGGGACTTCCTGCGACGGCGTGGAGGCGTTGACGAGACTTTAGAACGCGGCCGGGACTACCTGCAAATTGCCGTCGATCATCTGGCCGTGTTCCCCGACTCCGAAGAGAAGCACGCACTCATGCGGCTTGCAGAGCGTGTGCTCCATAGAACGTACTGAGGATATTGATGAGAGCAACTTTTCTTGACATCAGGTCAGCCCGCTGCTACAGACCAGCTCAGCCTCCTATCCCCGTCGGAGGTTCTCCGAGGTGATCCCGAGACTTCACATTGCAGCGGTGGGCCTGTGCGTGATAATTCTCGCCGGCTGCCCTTCCATCTGGCAAACCAAACCCGTTTCACGTGACGCGGGCGCGGAAGAGATGTTTAAGGCTGCGCAGAAAAGCTTTGACAGCAAGCGCTATGCCGACGCCGCCGACCAGCTCCAGCAACTCAAGCATTCACACCCTGATTTCGACAAGATGCCCGAAGTCAGCCTGCGCATTGGCGACGCATTCTACAACGACGGAAAATACGAAGAGGCGTTCACGCGATATCGACAGTTCATCGAGCTGTATCCGAACCACAAGGACAAGTATCGGGCCAAGTACATGATCGGAATGGCTCATTTCAAACAAATCAAGAGCATCGACCTCGACGACACCGCGGTAAGAAGAGCGGAAGAGGCGTTCAAACAGGTAAAGGACGACCCCGAAGCCGGTGAATGGGCAAAGAAGGCCGAAGAGAAATACCGTGAATGCCGCATCAAGCTTGCACAAAAGGAACTCGACAAGGCTGCCAGCAGCCTGAGCAGGAGCCAATACAAATCCGCACGCCTGGTGCTTCAGCGGGTGGTTGACGAATTTGCCGAACAGGCCCCGGATGCAGTTAAGGAAGCCAAGAAGACTCTCGACCGCATCAAAAGCAAATAGATTGCGTGAAGGGCCGGCACTGAGAAGCTGTCTCAAAAGTCGAACGCTGAGTGAATTCGTGGCACGTTTTTAGTCGCCAAAAGGCGGCTAAGTACGGAAATAACCTGGCTCGCATTCGCTCCCAACCCGGAAATCCTTTGTAGGGGCGGGGTTTATCCCCGCCCGCGTTGCGGGACCTGGGATAGTGGGCGGGGATAAACCCCGCCCCTACGGTCCGTCGTGCCACTATTGGAACCCGTCCTGGAGTTTTGAGACAGTTTCCGGAGGCCGGCCCCTACCAATTACGGGAAGACGCCCTTGCGATAGATCGTGTTTCACTTCAACCTAATGCCCATTCGCGATCATATAGGAAATATTGGTGTGTCTCGCCGACCCCGGATTGCGTAAGACAAAATCCCCCCTGGCCCCCCTTTACGAAAGGGGGGGACCGCATTCCCCCCTTTATTAAAGGGGGGTTAGGGGGGATTTTGGATGCTGCCAATATCACTTGCTTGAAAACACATTGGCATGACTCTTTCCAGCACCATCATCCCATATTCAACGAGCCTTCTTCAGGGTTGATCTCATCAGCGAGAATGGTGTTGTAAGCTCGCACGGTTACGCGGCCGGGTGCGGCTCCCTTCGGTCGAGTTACGTTCTTGACATCGGTGAACATCACTTCGACCTTGCCACTGCTCCGCGCACGCGAAAAGAACGCCGCAAGCCCGGCAGCGAAAGCGATGTCTTCAGCCGCGGCCTCCCGACGCTCCCGCTGGAGCAACACGACATGAGCGCCAGGGCCGTCTTTCACGTGGAGCCACAGATCTCCGTCACGGGCCCGCGTGCGCAGCAGCAGATCGTTTCCTCTGCCGCTCTTTCCAACGAGCGTAACAAAGCCTCCGGGACTGCGGTACGTTCGAAACGGACTCGAACCAGACTTCTCGCGGTGGCCCTTGGAAACCGGCTTCCGCGCCGCGGTCTTGCGCGTGGAAGGAATCTCGTCCGCGAGTTGGTCCAGCTCATCCGCGTCTTGTGCTGCGTCGATAAAGTAAAGGAGCTCTTCGATGCCTCGCTTTTCTTCGAGAGTCCGTTCCAGTCGTTCTTGTGCAACGCTCTGTCCACGCTTTCCGCGGGCTGCGGCTTTGAACTTGCGCTCCATGTTGGCCACAGGGTCGCGCGCAGGGTCCAATGTGATACGCCGCGGTTCACCGCTGACCCAATCCCGGACGTCGATTTCCGTCATGCCTTTTCTTATTCTGGAGAGGTTCGCCTTCAGGAGTTCGCCTTGGTCACCCAATGACGCAAATTCAGCGAGGCGTTCCAGGTCACCGCGGATCTTCTGCGTTCGTCGCTCCAGCGCGGCGATCGCGGCTTTGACGGGTCGGGCAACCTCGCGGCGCAATCCTTCCAGGAGCAGTCCCCGCAGCTTCGGTCCAAAGAACGCGTCCGCGGCGACATTCATCGACGGGAAGACTTCGTCGTCCGAAGTGGCGCTGACCGTGAGCTTGCGCTTGCCGTTCGGCCGCGTGGTGATCCCGGCAACCCACTCGCCGGCTGACGGCTGCGGGCTCGGCTGACGGCTTGCACACGTTGGGGGCGGCTCGTACGGGGTGCCTGGCGTGACAATACGGGTTGTCGTTTCTTTTGGAGGGATACGGCGGAGGCATTCCAGGATAAGACCGGTTGCACCATCCACGAGGATTATGTTCGAGTCCCGTCCGAGAAGTTCAAGTACGAGCCATCTTTGAGACGCGCCAGATCCCGAGCCTCGTACCGAGGTGATTTTCACCACCCGGTCGTCAGGCGCGCACGACACACCGGTGATCGTACCTCCCTGGAAATGGGCCCTGAGATATGCGCAAAATCGGGGTGGCGCCGGAGGGTTCGGCACCCGGAGGGCAGTCAGGTGGATGCGGCCCATTTGAGGGTCCGCGCTGAGCTTAAGCTTCTTTTCGCCCTCACCGCGGACGCGTACGCGCAGAACGATCTCCCGAGGGAGCGGCTGGTGTATCTTGTTCACGAACCCGCCGCTGAGTTCCCCATTCAGCTCACGGGCAACCATCTGGAGGACAGCAAGGTCCACGACTTACTCGATTACCTAATACCAATCAGCTTTCATATAAGTGAAAATAGCGGGCACGGAGGCCCGCCGCCACCACAACAGATGGTGGGGGTCGGCGTCCCTGCCGGCCCTTCCTATGTTACTTGTTAGAAAGCGCATTGGTTTAATACGCCATCTTGTGAATTCGGTGGCAGATTGTGTCTGTTGGAGATTGCTTCGTCGCTCCGCTCCTCGCAATGACACGCCCGAACCTGTCATTGCGAGCGAAGCGAAGCAATCTCCTTCGCCCAAATGCGGAAACGGATTTGCGCCGAGCTTTTCTGCTTGCAGCACTATCCCACCATTTTCGCGATCACCCTCCCGAACAGCGGGTGTACCACGTCGATCGCCTTGCTCGTGCACAGTTCCTGACAGCAAAAGCATGAAATGCACGCGCGGCGGTCGATGATCATTTCTCCGTTGCGTTCGCTGATGGCCGCGGGCGGGCAGTGATTCATGCACACTTTGCAGTGGGAACAGACGTTTGGATCGATCCGCGGCCGCGCTACCATGTGGTTCTCGAGGAATCGTCGCATGGGATTGCGTTGGGACATGTTCCACATGACAGTCATGGACTTGGGCGGCTTGAAATCACGGAGCGGAAAACCGTCCATCCCGTCGCCCAAAAGCGCGATGCGATCAGGCGAGGTCGTTCCCAGGCCAAGGGATTCAGCGATGACGCACGTCCTGAGCTTCTCCACAGGAAATCCCACAAGGCGGCACAGGGTCGCGTCCAGCGCCACCGCATCCGTCGAGGCCGCGATAATCCCGATCCGTCGAGTCGGGCCGCCGGTGGGCCCGTTTCCTTCCATGCCGAGGACACCGTCAACGAGTGACAACGTAGGCTTCACCGCTTCGTAGATCTGAGCGAGCACCGTGGCGAAGCCATCGTAGTCCTTGCCGGCCTTGAGATGCCATGAAGCCTTGTCAGAACCCACCACCGTCCCGAACAGGTTTTTGATGGCGAGAGTCAAGAGCATCTGGGAATGCGTTTTGAGCTTGGCGAGATTGATCACCCGGTCGAATTCGAATACCGCTTTCGCTAAATCGATCTTGCGGAAGACCCGGCCTTCTCGGCAGTCGATGGTGACCTTTTCCTTGAAGACTGCGGGCTGAACCCCAAGGCGTTTCATGAAAGGCTCGTACCCTGACTTTGCGAGCACCCTCTGAAGGCTGCCGATGGATGAGCTATCTCCTACGGCAACGGTAGCGCCAGCGTCGATCGCCAAGGAAGCCACCGCTTCGACGACTGCCGGGTGCGTCACCACTGCCCGCTCGGGCGTGTAGGACATCAGAAGGTTCGGTTTGAGCAGAACCCGTTCCCCGCGTTTGACAAACGAGTCGATCCCGCCCAGGTCGTCGATCACCTGCTGAATCACCCGCGCCGGTCGGCCCGCCTCGTAATCCTGACACCGTCTCAGAGCAACCGTTGATTCCATGATGAAGGTGTAGCATTTCACGTTCGCCGGGTAAAGTCCGCGGCCGGAGCGTTGCGCTGATTGTCTTTACGGAGGAAGTGTGCCATGTAGGGACGATGATGGAGCGCGGCTTCGACGCGCCTATAGCGGACGAATTACGTCCAATCGCACAGAGGGAGGGCAGAATGAATGATCGACCGCCTAAGCCGGTGAACCTCTGGGGAATTGACAAGTACCGTGTCTATGCCACGCTCTTCGCACAGGCGTGGAAGCTCCTGCTGGACTCCGAAAACCGGGACCGCAGAAACCGCAACGGAGTAACCACGATAGACGGGGTCTTCAGCATTGCCAAGCTGACTTTGCTGGAGCAGATTCTCGTCAAGTACCGGCACATCGTGAAATTCGGGAACCAGATCGTGCTCGACAGCACCTATCCGCCGTATCCTTCACTCGCGTTTGATAAGCGGCTGTCCAACTATCTGAATAATCTGGATATGACAACCGTGCCGTCGGGAATTGTTTCGCTATCTACGACGAATTCGTGCCCGTATGCGTGCCCGTTCTGTTCCACCAACGCACGACGGGATCCCGCCACCGACTTGGACGAGGAGTTGGTCGCCCGAACCATCGAAACGATCCAGGACCTGGGTGTGCCCTTTATCATTCTCCACGGAGGGGAGCCCTTCTTTCGATACGACCGGTTCTTGCGGCTCGTGAAACACGTCCGCTCGGACACATGCCTTTGGCTCTTTACCACAGGGTACGGCGTCACCGCGGAGCGGGCGCGGGAACTCAAAGACAATGGCCTGTTCGGCGCATGGGTGAGCCTGGACCACTACCAGCCGGAGGTCCACAACCGGATGCGTGGTCACGCTCAAGCGTTCGACAATGCGTGCAACGCGATCGGGCACTTCAAAGACGCAGGGGTGTACACTTGCCTATCTCTCGTGCCGCCGGATGAATTTAACGACCCGGCGGAATTTAAGCGCTATTACGACTTGGCCAAGGAACTGGGCGTCGCAGAGATCCGAGTTATGGAAAAGAAGCCATCCGGCAGAGAAGCCTGCCGTGGAGTGAAGCCGCATTCGCCCGTGCTTTCCAGGCTCCAGAAAGACCTGTTCGCAAATCCCGCGTACCGAAGTCATCCCCCGATCAGCGGACTCTCCACCTGGCTTGAAACAGACCCGGCATTGGGCTGCCAGTGCCGATTCGAGTATCTCTTCGTAACTTCCACGGGGGAAGTTCAGCCATGTGAAGCCACCGAGATCTCGTTCGGCAATATCCGGGAAGAGGATTTCACCACGATCTACGAACGGGCTCGGCAAGCGTTCACCAAGCCGTCGACAGGGTGCATCCCGATGGTGATGTTCTCCGAGGTGCGGGACTACCAGAAGGTCAAGGACTCACTTTCGTCGCCGGAACGGGCAAAATTGGCCGCGCAGATCATGGAGGGATTCAGGCGCAAAGGCAAGCTGCCCGGTGCATACAAGGCCGTTTGGAGCATGTACGAGCGCCGCCTCCGGGCACATCGAAGCCGATTGAAGAGGCGCGCCGATGCGGTACCGGGGCGAATGGGCGGCTGAATGTGCAGTGGCGAGTCGAAGGGTGCCCAGGAAAACCCATGCCATGTTCCACGGATGAAAGGGATCTCCTCGCCGAATTTAGTGGCGTTGCGAAAGGAACGAGAGTCCTCACCCCCAACCCCCTCTCCAAGGATGGAGAGGGGGCTCAGGATTCGTGTTCTTCATGCTCAAGGAGCGACCGACGGATTACCGACGCGTACTTCGTCGAAAGCATAATCCGCACCCCTTCCCCATACTTGTGGAAGGGGGAAGGGGAAGGGGAAAAGGCCCTCAGCACCCGAGTAGAATTCATTAGTCCCGGCAACTTGGTTTTGACGCATCGGAATCGATTCATGCCCGTCGTGAAGATAATTCGTAACCACCATACTGGCGCTATGTTGGAAATCCACGTTGATCACTGCGTCACACCGCTGTACGTTACACCGCAACTTCCGGTTGCGGTGCCACACGTACCGCTTCCGGATTTTCAAGCTAGGGTGTCCACCGCCCGTCACCTCCGCGAGCATTCGACACCGAGTGAAGAGATTCTTTGGAGGCATTTGAGAAGGGATTCACTGGGGGTGAGGTTTCGGCGCCAACATCCTCTTGGTCCATTCATATTGGACTTTTATGCTCCAGCCGTACGTTTGGCCTTGGAATTGGATGGGAGCATTCACGAAGAAAAGACTCAAAGGCAGTATGACCAATTCCGGCAAGAGTGCGTCGAAACCTTCGGGATCGAGTTCGTTCGTCTGACGAACGGTGAGGTGATCGACGACGTTGGCGCTACTGTTGAGCGAATTCGAACTTGTGTCAATTCTAGAATCGGGTTTTTGGATCACAGGCTACTGTGGGTTCCCGCCGAAAAACTGCATCCGGGTAGTTCAGTGCTTGCAAACGGCATGTCTGATGTACTAACGATTTTGTCAATCAAGAAATCTTCCGGCCGACAGATAGTCTACGATCTGGAAGTCGCGGATGACAATTCCTACGTGACCGAGGCCTGTACGGTCCGGACCGGGACTCCACGTATTGTGGTCAGTACTACGAGATAGTCGGAATAGGCACTCACGATCCTTCTTGAGAATTGGTGCATGCCAAGCGGCCGGAAGATGTGGGCTCACTGTCATGGTCGTAGTCACCACTTCGGGCGCGCCTGGCATCTGGTTTTGCCAATGGGTGCCAGCTCTATGATCAAAGGAATATCCTTCTTTTGGGGCTGATATGCTAATCAAGCTGTTGCATGGGCGCATGTTTCGTGCTAGGAACGGGCCATCTTTCGGTGAGACCCCGTCAAGGAGGCTATGACAGCAATGAAGAGATTCCTGATTTTATTGGCTCTGGCACTGTTCGTATTCACGTCGACGGCAGCCCTGGCAGCCGATCAGTACTTCGTGCTCAAAGACAAGAATAACAAGTGCTATGTGAAGAGCCTAAAAGCGGCCACTCCGGCAACCATAGCCGGACCGTTCAAAACCAAAGACGAGGCGAACAAGGCCAAAGCCGAAAAATGCCCTAAACCTACCAAGAGTCCGGACAAGAAGTAATTTCGAATTCTTTTGCACCGGGGGGCTCTCTACCCTCGTCGCAGACAGGGCTCCCCGGATGAACGAACAATTGGTCCCGGAACAGGTGTTTTCTTCAGGCAATTCCCTCGCCTAGCCGAAATCACAAACTTGAATAATGCCTAATTCGCATGATTCTGCTGATGGTGTCCTCATCGGCCACGAACGGGTTGGCAGGCGGTTCAGGCAATGGTAGACGGAGTTCTTCGGAAAACGGCGTCTCCGCAAGTTTGAGATTGTACGCGATCACCATGAGCGCTTCTAAATTCACGGCGTCCAGGATGTTGTAGGCAAGCAGCGTGTCAAGTGCTCTGCGATCCGCGGTGCGCACGTAATGAGCCCACAACAAGACCGCGCAGTAGCCGTCCACACCGTCGAGTTCCGCGCGGTGAAGACCAAGCTTCCGCTCGCAGCCCTTGAGACCCCCGCGGTATCCCAGGCTCCGGAGAACGTGCAACAGGTCGATATGAGCCTGGTCCAATCTAATGCCGAAACACCGGTTGAGCATGGGGACGTCGAAGCTCTTGCCATTGAAAGTGACGAGGAGATCGTATTTGAAGATGTCGTCAGGGAAATGCCGGAGGTTCTCGTTCCAGACGTAATGATAAACCTTGTTCCCGTCATAGAGCGCGATCGTGGTGATGTGGTCGAACCCCGCTGCTCCGCCCGAAGTCTCGATGTCCAGGTAGGCCGTCGTATCGCGGAACTCTCCGAACAGCCTCCAATGCTGGTTTGTTGGCAGTAAGCGGGCAAGGTTCCGCACGTCGTGATGCTCGACATACCAGATCGATTCCTCAATCCGCGCTTTCACGTAAGCATTGTTGAACGGTCGGTTCGCGGGCGCCGGCCCATTCAGCACATCCGGCCAAGACCGGACACCGGCCGCCCATAGACGTTTCTCGGTCTTCGTACCGATTCCGGGTATATGACAAAACGTATGTTGGAGCATCGTATCTCCGGTGCGCTCAGCGCACATTTCTCCAGCAATCTCTCGACCGGGACATGGGGCCTAGAGACCGTCTCAAAACTCATTCAAAGGGTGCCATCGTAACACGATTACCCCCTCACCCTAACCCTCTCCCTCAGGGAGAGGGAACCGGAAATTGGCTTCATACACCTCCCTCTCCCCCTGGGAGAGGGCCGGGGTGAGGGTTACAAAAATGCATCCCGGACGTCATCGTGCTACGATTCAAAAAGCCTTCCCGAGTTCTGAGACAGTCTCCATCGCTCATGGGTAAGGAACGGCTTCGCGCGTAAGCTTCTCGTCTATCATGTCATAGGCCGCAGGCGCCAAAAGCCCGTCCTTCACGAGTTCGTCCAGGCGCCCTTCCGCAAGGAGCCTTTCCAGTGCCCATCCTGTGGCAAGCTTGCTATGCAGCCACAGGCGTAGAGACTTCCCAAACCGCGCAACTAGATCATCCTGAACGAAGGGGATCAATTCCGCACCGAGAGGTGAGACTGCCTCGATCTCGATCTCGTGGTGGATTACCTCATGTCCCTGAAAAGAGTATACCACACGATCGATGACAAGTTCGGCATCCGGGCCGGATCCACGCTCTGGCTCACGGATAAGGTTGCGGACCTTACGCGTTGTCTTGCGGTCCTGAATGATGGTGAAGCCCAGGCGGGTCAAAGTCTCGTGGGGAGAAAAACGAGCGAACGTTCGCTCGTATTCCGGAACAGGCCATAACCCGCTCAGCTGATCGACCACCGCGTCCAGAATATCGAGCGACCATTCGCCTTCGATTTCGATCCGTTCGACCGCGCCCCGTTCGGTCACCCTGGTTTGGCCCTTGAGCGCCAAATAGCAATCAGGGCCGACCTCTCTGATTCGGAGCCCCCATCCGGCGGTGCGCAGCCTCCTGTCCGTCGTGTCGTAGTACACGTCGCGTATGCTTTGGACCTGCACGCCGCTCGCACGGAGCCCTGCCACCGACGGGAGCGCCTCAATGCTATCACATACCCGGTCGGGATGGTCGGCGCAAATAACGAGCGTCAGTTCGGTTTCGATGTGCGATGAGGACTCGGTATTCATGCTGCTCCGATGCCGATTGCTTATGCTTGGCGCGGGAATTCAACTCTCGGTGAGTATCGCGAACGCGAAGCGGAGTCAACCTGCCAAGCAACGTGCGTACGTAGATCATTGTCCCACAGGCCGGGCCTGACATACGCTCGGTTATCGGCCGTTGGTTCTTTGGTCAGAGCACGTAAGGATGTGGGAGACAGCACTCCTGGTGGGTGGCCCCGACGTTATACGTCGGGGTTGCGAAGCAATAGGAGGTCCTCGTTCTTCTGATGCAGGCTATATGGGTGCAGACGATCGAGACCTCTTACGCCTCAGGCGCTCCGACGTGTAACGTCGGAGCCACCCCTTGGAGAAAGGAAGGCTGCTCTTTCCATCTTGGGCATTGTTACGCTTTTCCCACCCCTAACGTACCGCACGCTGCATCATCTGATTTCCATTGCACCTGAAAGCACTCCGTGCCAAGCTTGCGGCGCTGGACATGGCTTGAGACCGTATGAGAGCTTATCCGATGGACGCCTTCTTCCACGAACTCGAACATGCGGGCCTCTCTGTGATCCGTAGCGATTTCGAGAACGAGCTGTCGGATGAATCCCACCTGCGCGGCCACGCGGACGGAATTGTGCGCGCTCGGAATGAAACCGACGTTGTCGCTCTTCTTCGCGCGTCTGCAAAATGGCGCGTTCCCGTAACGGTGGCCGCGGGGAAGACCTCGCTCACCGGCGCAGCGACACCGTTGGAAGGAATCGTCTGTGACATTAAGGCATTGGATTCGGTCGATCCTGACGACTTCACGCGCGTAGGACCCGGTATCATCGTGAGCCGGTACAAAGAGATCGTCGAGGCAGACGGGGCCTTCTACCCACCCGATCCAACATCCCAAGAGTCATGCACGCTCGGGGGCAACGTCGCCACCAACGCATCCGGCGCATTGAGCTACAAGTACGGCCCGACCCGGGACTACATTCGAGGCCTGCGGGTGGTGCTGCCGGACGGACGAGTTCTCGATGCAGAACGCGGCGACGTGGTGAGCTCCCGCGGGCGCTTCGTGGTTCCACCTCGGTTATTGTGGCCTGCCGGCGGATCGGAGCTGGTCATTCCGGTTCCTCGTCTGAACGTGCCTGTATGGACTGAATGCAAGAACGCGGCGGGATTGTTTTCGGCCGAGCCGATGGATCTCTTGGACTTGTTCATCGGAAGCGAAGGCATCCTCGGCGTAGTGACTGAAATCCGGACGAAGCTCCTTCCCCCGAGGAGAAGCTTTTTCTCCTTGATGCTTTCGATCCCCACGCTGGAAACCGCGCTGAGCCTGGTTCATCTACTTGATGATCTGAAGCGATTTCGTCACGATGGTCAAGCTGGCAGGGCTTCGGATATCGCCGAACGGTTGACCGGGCTGTGTCGCTGCCACCCTGTGCCGTCACCGGAACGCTTCAGTGCTGTAGCGCCATCATGTATGGAATGGATCGGCGCTTCCCTGGGCCGGTTTCTGTCGTCCGAGCGGGCGCGACGGTTGGAAGGCTCCGCCGGATGTCTCTACGTCGAACAGGAATACGACGGCGATCGACACGAGGCTTTGTCGCAGTGGGCAGACCTTGTCGATGCTATCAACCGAGGCCGCCGCGACGGATTTGGCGCAATCGAGACGGAGGCGGCACTCGACGCTGCCCGTATCCGCGGCATGCGCAAGGACCGAGAGGCCGTACCGGAGCGGCTTACCGAGTCAATCCGGCCGGGCATGGTAAAGGTTGGGTTGGATTTCGCCGTGCCCATGAAGCAACTGGAGCAGCTGGCAGCGCTCTACGACGATGCGTTCCAAGGCCTGGACGCGTACGTGTTTGGCCATGTCGGGAACGCGCACATTCATGCGAATCTCCTGCCCGAGACCGAGACAGAGCTGCAGCACTGCCGCGGCCTTCTCAAGCAGCTTGCGCGAGAAGTATGTGCACTGGGGGGGAGCGTCTCAGCGGAGCACGGAATCGGAAAGCTGAAGCACCAACTGCTCGAAATCATGATTGGAAAAGAGGGGATTGGCGAGATTCGCCGCGTAAAGGAAGCGCTCGATCCTAGCTACTTGCTCAATCGAGGGACTATGGTGGGATATCCGCCATGATGTGCCAGGCCAGGGGCTGAGAGACCGTCTTTCACATGTTCGGTCGCACATTTTTGGTGAGGCCATGGTGGGACAGGCGTCTCGCCTGTCGATTGCACTTCTAACTCCAAAAGCCATGACAGGCAGGATGGTCAGGGGCCTGGCCGTCGTCAGCCTTCACCCAGCCTCATCCGCGAACGGATTTCGCGCCAACCTACAAGTGCAATTTCCTTCGTCGCCGGAATTCCATTCGTGGATGATCTTCTTCAGGCCCTCCCGGTCGAGATCGAGGAGATATTTCACGTCTCCTTGAGTGATGAAACGCATCTTGTAGCAGAAGAACACCGCTTCCTCGAGAAGACCGGGGGTGAAAGGCAGCCGCTCGGTGAGCAGTCCATTCCTGTCAAGGATCGTGAGGACCCGTTCGTACGACAATTTGAGTTTTTCGTTATTCCGCAAGCCCGCCATAGATTTCGTCTCCGATGATGATCGCTTTTGGCGCCACCTTATTATGTCGTACTCTATGAGCAAGAAAGCAAGGGGGTTACCATTCACTTACGGGGGGATACTGGCAGCGAGAAAGAAGAGGATTTTTCACCACAGAGACCACAGAGATCACGGAGGGTCTGGGCGAACGGCCGTTCGCCCAGACCTCTTCTCTGTGCGCTCCGCGTGCTCTGTGGTGAAAAAATCTTCCTTCTCAATGCATGACTGAATGAATACAGCAAGAGAAGAGCGAAAACGTTGCCGCCGCGGGGAGTGCGGACTATACTGACTATTCCCGGCTCGGGACCACTTCGGCGACAGCCGTGTTCGTCAACTGGTAGGCTCATGGCCCAGAATGATTTATCGAAACTGAAAATCGACGAATTGGATCGTAGCCTGGCGCGCGCAGATGCGAAAAGGCGATGGATCTGGTTGGTCATCGCCGCTTGCGCCGTGCCCGCGATTGTCGGCGTCCTATTCTGGAGCGGAATTCTCAGGCCCGCCGTCGTTGTGCAAGCAGTCAAGGTCTCGAAAACATCGGTGGCTCGCGCGCTCACCATGTTGTCTGCGAGCGGGTACGTAGTGGCCCAGCGCAAAGCAGCCGTGTCCTCGAAGGCCACCGGTAGGCTTGCAAAGCTGTACGTGGAGGAAGGGCGAGTTGTCAAGCAGGGTGACATGATTGCCACGCTTGAGAATGACGACCTCCGCGCTTCTCTCGACGAGGCCAAGGCCGCATTGCGAGTCGCGGACGCCAATCTCAAGAATGCCGAAGCGGAGCTGTACGACGCGGAACAGCAGTTTAACCGCCAGAAGGCGCTCAAAGAAAAAGGCGCGATCTCCGAGCAGGCTTTCGACGCGGCTGAAGCTCGCTACAAGAAGGCGGTTGCATCAGACAGGTCCGCGCGATTCGCGGTGGAAAGGGCCCACGCGACGATTAAGGTCGCCGAAGTAAACCTTGAATACTCCTTCATTCGCGCGCCCTTCGATGGCGTAATTCTGACCAAGTACGCGGATGAAGGTGAAGTCGTGGCGCCGTTCGGCAGTGCGACCAACGCGAAAGCCGCGGTGGTGACCATGGCGGACATGGATTCACTGCTCGCAGAAGTGGACGTGTCGGAATCCAACCTGGAAAAGGTCAAAGCCGGCGGCGCAGCGGAGATTCGACTCGACGCGTTCCCCAACGAGCGTTTTCCCGGCCGCGTCCACACTATTGTGCCGACTGCGGACCGATCCAAAGCGACTGTGCTCACCAAAGTGAAATTCGACGACCTGGACAAGCGAGTCCTTCCGGAAATGAGCGCGAAGGTGGCATTCCTGGAGCGGCCGCTCGAGCCGGACGAAAAGGAGCCCTTCCTCGGTGTTCCCGCATCTGCGATCCGCAACAGTCCCAACGGAAAGAGTGCATTCCTGATTAAAGGCAGCGATGTGCAACGCGTTCCCGTGAAGATTGGCAGGCAGTGGGGAGAAACCGTCGAGATCGTCGGCGGCCTCAATGAAGGCGACCTCGTCGTACTGGAGCCGACCGACAAGCTTTCCGACGGCTCCCGAGTCAAAATTAAGGAATGAACGAAGAGCGCGTACAAGACCACCTCGTTGAGATTAGAGACCTCAACAAGTCATACCGGCGGGGCGACCAGATCATCCCGGTTCTCCGCAACATCTCTCTCGAAGTTGAGCGCGGAGAGTTCCTATCCCTCATGGGGCCATCGGGATCCGGCAAGACAACCCTCTTGAATCTGATCGCGGGAATCGACCGGCCGGACAGCGGCATACTCAAGGTCGCGGGAGTGGAAATCAATGAACTCAGTGAAGGCGAGCTGAGCGAGTGGCGCGCCCGAAATGTCGGATTTATCTTCCAGTTCTACAATCTGATTCCGGTACTCACCGCGCTTGAGAATGTTCAGTTGCCGCTCCTGCTCACGTCCCTTACGCGAAAGAGCCGTCGGGAGCACGCGCTGGCAGCACTTGAAGCTGTCGGTCTCGCAGAACGACTCGACCACCGACCATCGCAGCTGTCGGGGGGACAACAGCAGCGCGTCGCTATTGCGCGCGCTTTGGTGACCGACCCGCTGCTTTTGGTGGCGGACGAGCCGACGGGCGATCTGGACAAGAAGTCCGCGACCGAAGTACTTGACCTCCTCGCTCAGCTCAACGAGTTGTTCGGCAAGACAATCCTCATGGTGACCCACGATCCGAGGGCAGCCGGCCGGTCAAAGCACGTCCTGCACCTGGATAAGGGTGTTCTCGCTGACACGCCAAACGACCTCAGTGCCGTATAAGTTCTTTCTGATCTGGCGAAAAGACTACGAACCGGCCTTTCCCGGATTGAATATATGAATGGCATGGCGTTCGATCTGTTCAGCGGCCTCTTCTATGCTTTCCGGCAAGGTCGGGTGCGCGTGCATGGTCAGGGTGAGATCTTCGTAATGGGCGGCTGAAGCGACAGCGAGGCACCCCTCTGCGATCAGGTCCGACGCGGACGGCCCTACGATGTGCACGCCGAGCACGCGGCCGGTTTCCTCATCCGACACCACCTTGCTGAACCCCAACCCTTCTTCGCCAAGGGTGAGCGTGCGACCGAGCGCCTTGAACGGGAAGACACCCGTCCGGACCTTGATCCCTTGCTCCGCGGCCTGTTCCTCGGTGAGGCCCACAGTCGCGATCTCGGGATCGCTGAAGATTACCGACGGCACTTCCACCGCCTCGTACGCGGATGGCTGTCCCGCGATCACCTCGGCCGCGACCTTGCCCTGGTATGACGCACGGTGCGCGAGCATGGGTCCGGCCACCATATCCCCGACTGCGAAAATATTACGCACCGAGGTTTCCATCCGCTCGTTCACTTCGACGAACCCGCGCTTGTCGAGCTTGACCCCCACCTTATCGAGGCCGAAATCCGACGTGTTGGGCCGTCGCCCCACGGCCACAAGCACCCGATCGACCTCGAGATTCTGTTCGCCGTCGGCAGTGACGTAACGCACCGTGGCTTTTCCACCGTTGGCGTCGATTCCTTTCACGGAGGCTCCGACTGCAAGGTCGATATTCATACGCTTCAACGATTTTTCAATTACGGGAGGAATTTGCCGATCGAGCATCGATAGGAGTTTCGGCGCGCCTTCAAGCATGGTGACATGGGTCCCGAGTTTGGCGTACACGATTCCCAGTTCCAAACCCACGGCGCCGGCTCCTATCACCGCAAGACGCTCCGGAAGGCTCTCCGGTTGAAGCGCGTCCGTCGAGTCGATCACGATTCGCCCGTCTCGCGGCATACCGGGAAGCTCAGCCGCGGTCGATCCCGTCGCAAGGATCGCGTGCTCGAACTCGAAGCGATGCACGCCCCTTTCCGTTTCTACGCTCAAACTGCCCGAACCGGTGAGTTGAGCGCTCCCGTGGACCACGGTCACGCCATTGTTGGCAAGGAGCGACTCAATACCCTTGCGAAGCTTGTCTACGATGGTGTCTTTCCACCGTATCACAGCAGCGAGGTCTACTTTTGGCGGTGCGGTCACGAGGCCGATGGCTCCGGCCTCTTCAATCTGTTTCTTGAGGCCCGCCACATGAATGAGCGCCTTGGAGGGAATGCACCCCCAGTTAAGACAGACGCCTCCCAAAGCTGTTTTCTCGATGAGCGTCACTTCGAGCCCCAATTGGGCTGCCCGGATCGCGGCCACGTATCCTCCGGTCCCGCCGCCGATCACTACTACCTGAGTTCCTTGGGCAAAATCTCCCATTACCATTTCAGGTCCTCCCCTCCGCAAAAGCGTAATTCTCTTCTTAGAGCTTATAGCATTACGGTGAGTGCTGAGACAGGAATCAGACAAAAAAAAAGCAATCCCGAAATGAAGGGGATTGCGAAGAGGGTATGGTTTAGAGTCGTTGTTCGCCTTTTCTATTTGCAACCTGTGTGCCAAGTTTTGATCTTCATAACTTATTGAAATAACAATATAGTGTTCGCGCCCGACCTCCACCTCGCGCGATCAATTTTTTCGCACCTTCCATCTGTACCCCACAGGGGTGTGTAATCTTTTCGCACTACGCGCCGCCCCACGCGCAGTCTTCCGATCATCCAGGTGAATTCTCGACAATTTTCTGCTATGATCGATTCCACGCTGTTGCAAGTATTCGAGCCGCACATGTGGAGGAGCAATCGTGGACTACGTGCCCCTGGCCCTTGGAGCATCCCTGCTCTTTATTCAGGCCTATTTCTGGGGAATGGGAATCCTGGAAATCTTCCGTACGATGGTGTTCGTGCCGGAAATCGATCCTGAACGCGACAGCGATGTTCCTCCCGACGCGCCCCTCATTTCTGTCATCGTCCCGGCCAACAACGAGCAGGACGGAATACAGGAATGTCTCGAATCGGTGCTCAATCAGACCTATCCGCGTTTTGAGTTAATACTGGTCGACGACAGGTCGGAAGACCTCACCGCGTCCCGAGCCCGATCATTGGCGCAGGGCCGCGACAACTTCACAATCGTCTCTGTGCGTGAGCTTCCTGCGGGCTGGACGGGCAAGTGTCATGCGTGCACGGCAGGGGTAGATCGGGCAGCTGGTGAGTGGTTCGCGTTCCTCGATGCGGACAGTCGCCTGCACCCGAACGCGTTGGCAGCGTGCTATCACGCGGCGGTGGCGCGGGGAGTGAGCCTGGTCACTGTGAGCCCAGGTCTGGTCCTGAAGACTTTCTGGGAAAAGGCGCTCCAGCCGGTCTTCCTGGGAATGGCGTCGCTGCTCTTCCCTCCGTTGCGAGTGAACGACCCGACCAGCGACGTTGCAGCGGCCAACGGGATGTTTTACCTCATCAGCCGCCGAGCGTACGAAGACATCGGAGGCCACGCGGCCGTGCGCAATCTCGCTGTGGAGGACATCGGGATCGGCAAGCGCGTGAAGCCTCAAGGGCTCGGCCTCATGTTTGCCACCGGCCGGAAAGTGCTTCAAACACGCATGTATTCACGGCTGACCGAAATTCTCCAGGGTTGGACGCGCATTCTCGCCGCGGCCATGAACTACGAGATATCCGCGGTGTGCAAGCAGTTCGCTATTCACCTGTCGATCAGTGTGCCGGCGCTTGTGGCAGCGATCTGTCTGTATTTGCCGGCACTGCCCGTTCTCGGGCCAAAAGTATGGATCGCTCCGCTCGCTATCATGGCCTTGGAATTATTGATCCTTTTTGTTTTCTATTGTCCTCTGCTTGGAGTCCCAAGACGGTACGCGCTCCTCATACCTCTTGGAAATTTGGCGCTTGTGGGTGTGCTTGCGGTAATCGTGAAGAAGATTCTTCTGCGCGAGGCGCTCCAGTGGCGAGGCACAACGTACCACGCATCGCTTTACCAGCCGAAAGTTCTCGACCCAATAACCACTCAGGCCAGCAGCGCAACCGTTGCGGACTTGCCGCCCCAGTGACCACCTATTTCAAGCGGCGGATCTGATAAAAGTGTGTTCTTAAACACGAGCCAACAACGAAGGCTGGTAGGGGCCGACCCGCGCGTCGGCCCGGTTTTCAGGGCGCACACGCGGGAGACTGTCTCAAAACTCTGGAAGAGCTGATAATCGTGGCACGATTAGGCTTGGACTGCCTCTCTGCCACCCTCACCCCGGCCCTCTCCCAAGGGGAGAGGGAGGCCTGTGGAGCCGCTTTCCGATCCCCTCTCCCTCAGGGAGAGGGTTAGGGTGAGGGGGAATCGTGTTACGACGGCGCCA
>Ga0172368_10000255_pt1 | contig 76078 bp, 82 predicted proteins | sample Lak11m_FD_114540 | JGI IMG/M metagenome (GOLD analysis project Ga0172368, IMG submission 114540) | Freshwater microbial communities from Kabuno Bay, South-Kivu, Congo - kab_022012_11m | ecosystem: Environmental > Aquatic > Freshwater > Lake | place: Democratic Republic of the Congo: South-Kivu...
ACGTACTACTCCGCCATCAACGGAGTGCAGATCGAAGAACATTCTGATCGCATTGTGAGTGATCACAATAGATTCAAAATCATTAGACCGATCCGGGTAAGCCCGAGACAGCAGGATTGAGCTTGTTGCACAACACTATAGAAAGCAAAATATTCGCTTTCATCAATCAAAGTGCGCAAGGAATCAAGGTGGAACCACGCATTCGCGTCCTTTTAAGACATGAAGCGTGGTATTTTTGTATATAAAGGAATCTATGAACAAAGTTACAAACTTTCAGCAGCAACCAAATCTTCCACAACTTGAAGAAGAGGTGGTGAAACATTGGGATGATACCAATGCATTTCAAAAATCGATTGAACAGCGCCCAAGCAACAAGCCATACATTTTTTATGATGGTCCTCCATTTGCAACGGGATTACCTCACTATGGGCATCTTTTAGCCTCAACCATCAAAGATGTGGTGCCGCGGTACTGGACCATGAAAGGTTATCGCGTTGAGCGCGTGTGGGGTTGGGATTGTCACGGTGTTCCAATTGAAAATATGATCGAAAAAGAGCTTGATTTAAAAGGTGGCAAAAAGGGTATAGAAGAAATGGGAATTGGAAAATTTAATCAAGCATGTCGATCAGCAATTTTGCGGTTCGATAAAGATTGGGAAGTCATCATTAAACGATTGGGACGATGGGTCGATTTTAAACACTCATACAAAACCATGGATAATTCGTACATGGAATCGGTATGGTGGGCTTTTGCGCAACTGTACAACAAGGATCTTGTGTACGAAGGGCGCAAAGTTATCTTGTATTGTCCTCGCTGTGCAACGCCACTTTCAAACTTTGAGATTGCGATGGATAACTCGTACAAAGATGTTGAAGATAACTCGGTGTATGTGAAGTTTCGCGCTACCGATAATAAAAATAACAATGAATATTTTGTGGCATGGACGACAACTCCATGGACGCTTCCAGGAAACGTTGCGCTTGCGGTTGATGAAAACGCGGACTATGCGCAGGTTGAACTGAACAATGAACTTTTGTGGGTCGCAAAGGATTTGGTTGAAAAAGTGTTTGTCGGAGATACGGTTGTTGTAAAGAAGTATGCTAAGGGAAAAACATTGGTGAATCGCACCTATGAACCGCTGTACACCTACATGCCAACCGAAGGCAAAAAATTACACTACATTGCCGCTGCGGATTTTGTGAGCTTGACCGATGGAACTGGCATTGTGCATACCGCAGCAATTTTTGGTGAGGATGACTATCGTTTAGCACAACACTTGGACCTTCCCTGTGTCCCAACGCTTGATGATCAAGGTCGGTTCCTGCCATTTGTGACACCTCTTGCTGGAGTGTTTTACAAAAAAGCAGAGGATTGGGTGATTGAGGATCTTACAAAGCGTAATTTGATGTATGCCGCGCAAAAAACCACGCACTCGTATCCATTTTGTTATAGGTGTTCAACGCCGTTGTACTTTAACGCGGTACCCGCGTGGTTTATTAACGTGCAAAAATTCAAGAAAGACCTGATTGCGCAAAATGAGTCTATCAACTGGTATCCAGACTTTTTGAAGCATGGTCGCTTTGGGAAAGGTCTTGAAACCGCACCCGACTGGAATATCTCGCGTTCTCGCTATTGGGGAACGCCAATGCCAGTATGGGTTGGAGAGAAGACAGGGAAAAAACGCATTCTTTCATCGTATGAAGACTTGAAAACTTGGGCTGTAGATCCTGTCAAAGTTGAAAAACTGACCGATTATCATCGTGAGTTTTTGGATGATCTTGAAGTGTGGATTGATGATGCAAAAACAGAAAAAGGAAAGCGTATTCCTGATGTGTTTGACTGTTGGGTGGAGTCTGGCTCCATGCCATATGCCTCCATTCACTATCCATTCGAGAACAAAGAAAAATTTGACGCAAGTTATCCTGCTCAATTTATTTCCGAGTACATTGCACAAACGCGCGCATGGTTTTACACACTGCATGTATTGTCTGTTGGTTTGTTTAACAAGCCATCATTTCAAAATGCGGTGACGACGGGGACAATTCTTGCGGCTGATGGATCAAAAATGAGCAAGTCAAAGAAAAACTATCCTGACCCCATGCTTTTAATCAACAAACATGGTGTGGACTCACTTCGCTTGTACATGATGAGCTCAACAGTGATGAAGGCTGACAACCTAAACTTTAGTGAAGACGCTGTGAACGAGCTTCGCAAAAAAGTGTTTGGTATTTGGTGGAACGTGTTTGCATTTTACAAACTGTATGCGGATCAAACCGTTTCTGCAGAGTTGCCAACAAACATTACGCATGTGATGGATCAGTGGATGGTGTCTCACATGTCGCGTGTTGTGCGCGATGTGACGGCATTTATGGATGCGTACGATGTGGTGAACGCATCACGTGTGCTGATCGCTGTCGTCGACGAGTTATCTACGTGGTATGTGCGTGAGAGTCGTGAGAGGCTTCGTGATGCATCCTCCAATCAAGAAATGAGTCAAGTATTTGCATGGGTACTCCTTACACTTGCAAAATTGTTTGCGCCAATCACACCATTTTTCTCGGAGGTGTTGTATCAACATATGGAACATGCAATGCATGAATCAATTCACTTGGAAGATTGGCCAACTGTAAACACAACGTACATTAACGATGAATTAGAAGAGCAAATGATCATAATTAGAAAGAGCGCTGAAGAAATATTAGCTGAAAGAAAATCAAAAAATATAAGAGTGCGACAACCTCTTTCTTTTGCTTCTCTTGCCACAACAAGTGGAATTCCATCGGCTCAACTGGTTGATATCTTAAGACATGAAACAAACGTAGATGAATTTAAATGGGTTATAGATGTTGATGCTAAAAAATATTTAATAAACTTGGATACGAATTTCTCAACATCACCAGACTTAATTGCCAGAGGCGAGATGCGTGAAGTTATGCGCACAATTCAAGATCTGAGGAAGAATGCTGGTATTGCATTTAATTCTCTCGCAAGTGTTCAACTACCAAGTTGGCCGAAACAGTATGAAGAAGAGATAAAGAAGAAAACACTGGTAAAAGAGTTGGTTGTGGGTGATGAAGCAAAGATTATTGAATAAAAGTATGAGTTGAATTATGTGTTGGCGGTGTTATATTTCAATGTATGCAAGTTTGTCATACACCAGAAATTGCTTTAGGGGCCTTTCAAACAGAATTAAGTTTGCGCAAAAAAACACCAGCACAAATCATAAACAAACTCATTCAAGAGGGAATTATTACTAAACCTCTAGCTGACCAACTTATTCAACTTGCTGCATATAAAGTTTTGATTGAACGATATGATGTTGAGACAGCGAGTTTGGCGTGGAGAGTATGAGCACAAACCCCATCAACAAAATCTTTAGTTTCAGTTTAATTTTCGATTTCATTTTCATGCTACCCTATACTCATGCATAGATTCGCGCTCCCATTGGTTCTGTTCATTTTTGCACTGTTATCACTTGCAACACTTCAAAGCATGTATCCAAGCGGCATTCCTGCGCAACTTTTAGCATTTGTACTTGGTGGATGCGTGTATGTTGGCGCGTATTCGCTCCCTTTTTCATTTTGGAAGCGGGTTGCGCCATTTCTTTTTATAAGCATTGTCCTTGCACTTCTTTTTACTCTTGTGCTTGGAAAAACAACCAAAGGATCAACGCGATGGATTGCGTTTGGATCTATGCAGATTCAACCTTCACAACTGGCAAAACCCATACTTATCCTCTATTTTTGTACATATTTGGGGCTTTTGTATGAGTATCAAAAAAATAAAAAACTACAGCATGCATATACAAACATTGCAACGCATATTGCATATGCAGCAACACCTATTGCACTTGTGTTTCTTCAGCCTGATTTAGGAACAGCGCTTATTCTCATGGTTGGATATGGAGCATCTTTGTATTTTTCTCACATACCACTCAAAGTTTTTGGTATTTTGATATTGGCTGGTGTATTGATTGGTGGATTTGGGTGGTCGTACATCCTTAAAGATTACCAAAAACAGCGTCTTACCTCATATTTAGCACCAACCGAGGGACAACTGGAAGAAGGATATCAGGCATCACAAGCAATGATTGCTGTAGGTTCTGGAAAAGTTTTGGGGCGGGGATTGGGACATGGAGTGCAATCAGGGCTACGTTTTTTACCAGAACGTCAAACTGACTTTATGTTTGCTTCATATGCGGAGGAACTTGGGTTTGTGGGAGTCGCAATGCTGTATGTTTTGTATGGCATTTTTTTCACCCTCCTTATATTGCTTACTTCTCGAGTAAAAGACTCCACTGGATATGCGTATGCTTGGGCGTTTATTGCCCATCTTTTTGCACAAACTGCCATGAATGTAGGGATGAATCTTGGAATGTTGCCAATTGCAGGCGTTACGCTGCCCCTCATGTCCCTTGGGGGCAGCTCGGTGATCGCGATTTGCTTTGGATTGGGTCTTTTGGTGAGTGCGTATCGTGCAAACCCCAAAAGACATCTGGTTGAAATACATTCTTTTGTCTGATACAATGCCCGAATGAAATACGCCGTTATTCAACTCCAGGGTAAGCAGTATCGTGTCGAGGAAGGTCAGGATTTAACCGTTGACCGCATGCCTCAAGAGGAAACTGCAAAAGTAACAATCTCTGACGTTTTGATGTTTGTTCAAGACGGAAAAGTTGAAGTTGGCACTCCAACACTTTCAACTGTTTCAGTGAAAATGACCGTAACAAAGCACGAAAAAGCAGACAAAATTCGTGTCGCGACCTACAAGGCCAAGTCGCGCCAACGCAAGGTTCGCGGCCACAGACAGGCAGAGACCGTGCTTCACATTGATGCAATCTCTGCTAAGTAAGGGCAGGCATGACGCATCTCGTTTTTCTTGGTAGACAAGCAGATCTTGCTCAAGCCGAGCTTGAGGTTGTTCTTGCGCGCTTTCATCAATCAACAGAAATAGAACGTATAACTTCACACGTTGTTGGTATCACACTTGATTCTTCATGTACACCACAAGCACTCATTGATGTGCTTGGGGGAACGGTCAAAATTGCATCTTTTATCAAATCAGTGCAAACAATCGAGACAGAAGACCTAGAAAATGAGGTGATATCTCTGCTTCAAACGGTGCAACCAGACAAGAACAGAAAAACATTTGTGCTTGCTGAGCATGATCGTAATCACCTTAACACACTCTCGTTGCCAACGATAAAAAAAGGATTAGTGAGAGCTGGATATTCTGCGCGATTTATTGAAACCTCACGCGAGGGTGGAGAGGCTGCGCTCATTTTAGAAGGTGACATTGCAGAAATTCATGTGATTCATGTACAACACTACACTGTGCTTGGAATAACGCAGGCCGTTCAAGATGTTCATAATTGGACGTACCGAGATATGGACAAACCATATCGAGATATGCGCAAAGGCATGCTTCCACCAAAACTTGCTCGTTCACTTGTAAATTTGGGTATTGGCGCACACCAACCTCAAGACATTCTTGTGTGCGATCCATTTTGTGGAACAGGAACGGTACTTATGGAGGCTGCTTTGGTTGGTGCATCGCTCATTGGCGCTGATATGTCTGCAGATAGTGTGCATGGAGCAGGAAAAAATCTCGCCTGGATTTCGCAAAAATACAACACAGCAGCTTTATATTCACTCTCAGTACAGGATGCTACACAAATCTCACTCACACAAACAAATGGAAAACATGTGGATGCAATTGTGACAGAACCTTTCTTAGGGAAGCAAAATCCAAAACCAGAAGAGATTGAAAATGTGTTTAAAGGTTTGGAAAAATTGTATATTGGCGCATTTAAGCAATGGGTGCAGATTTTGAAACCGGGTGGAGTGGTGGTGATTGCGCTTCCGTATGTTCAACATAAAGATCGCGTGAAAACTGTCCAAATTCTCATTGACAGGCTAGAATCTCTTGGATATACTCGTGAAAAAGGTCCATACTTATACACAAAACCGCATGCGTTTGTTCAGCGTGCAATCTATATATATCGATTAAAGGAGTAAACTATGGCACACGTTAAATCGGGTGGAGCAACACGTCAGGGACAACCAAGACCAGGTAAGCGTCTTGGAGTAAAAAAGTTTGGCGGAGAAAAAATCGGCGTTGGTCAAGTTATTGTTCGCCAGCGTGGTATGGTCTACAAATCTGGAAAAAATGTTGGTGTTGGTCGCGACCACACTATTTTTTCACTCATTGATGGCATCGTGAATTTTTCAAAACGATTTGGGAAAACCATTGTGAATGTCCTGCAAAAATAATCAGGTGGTATGCAGAATCAAAACACACAAACACCACAAACTGTCCAACATATACATGTCGACCATTTGCAGCCTAACCCGCTGCAACCTCGTGCAACGTTTGTTGCTGAAGAACTTTCTGAACTTGTTGAGTCTATTAAGCGATATGGTGTTCTTGAGCCGTTGGTTATTGCGCATACTCCAGCCGGATACCAAATTATCGCTGGTGAACGTCGATGGCGTGCATCCAAACTCGCAGGGCTTGAAACGGTCCCCGCGCTTATTAAAGAAACTACTCCATCCGAAATGCTCGAGATGGCGATTATTGAGAATGTGCAACGTGTAGACTTAAATCCCATGGATCGTGCGCAAGCATTTGAGCGCCTTCAGCGTGACTACAATCTTACTACCACAGAAATTGCCGAACGCATTAGTAAGTCGTTGTCGTATGTTTCAAACTCCATGCGATTGTTAAAGCTTCCTCCGGCACTTCAGGATGGACTTTTGGGTGGCATGATCAGCGAAGGGCATGCGCGCGCGCTCGCAAGTATTGAAGATGATCGACTCATGGTCGAGGCGTACAAGATTATTATGAAAGAAAATGGGTCGGTGCGACGCGCCGAAGATCTTGCTCGACGCATGAAGGTAAAGTCTGGTCAACCGCTTTCCACAAACCCAGGACATCGTCCATACATGGTGAGTAAACAAATTGACGAGTGGGCACATCTGTTGCAAAAGGCATTTGGGACAAACTCAAAGGTAAAGCTAACACGCTCTAAACGCGAAACAAAGGTGGTTATTGCGCTTAAGGGTGATCCTGAGGAAACGCAGGAAAAGTTAGAGAAGTTACTGAAACTTGCAGAAGAGTAAGTCCTATCATATATTCTTTATCTAGTTATAACAGAACAGCAACCTCGTTATCTTGTAGTTGTATATGAGTCCGACATTGATCCAGATAAACGTATTTTTACGCAAGTCGTTCCAATACACAGGGAAAGAAAAAAACGAAAACGTTCTTAATATCTCACATGTTTGACAGGCCCAATACTCTTTGGCGGCCAGTACACAAAGAATGCTTTTCCAACAATCTCTTTTGGAGTCACGGGACCCCATGCGCGTGAATCTGATGAGTGTGGCCTATTATCGCCAACCACAAAATACTCACTTGGGCCAAGTGTAACGACGCGACCCTGAGTAAAAGCACCTGGGCGCGTGTAGTTTTCCTCTGGAATGTATGTTTCAGTTAAACGTTCTCCATTAATGAAAATCCCATTATTTTTTACCTCAACAGACTCACCCGGAAGCGCAATAACACGCTTAATAAAATCACACCCTGTACTTTGTGGACACTGTGCAGTTTCTGGCGCATGAAACACCACCACATCACCACGTTTCGGAGTTCCAGTTTTGTAGCTCACCTTGTCTGTTAAAAGGTACTCGCCGTTATCAAAGTTGGGGTACATAGAAAGGCCGTTGACTTGGTGTGGTTGCATGATAAACAAATAGAGGATAAGAAAAATGGAAAGCACCACAACAACCGTTTGAGTAACCTCGAGAAAAAACTCGCCGATGGATGAAAAAAATCCAGACATCAATCGTCATATTATGATGTTTTCATAAGCACTGTTCAAGGGGTGTGTCTTGTCTTATTATAGGACTAATGAGAATGTTAATAAAAGATGGTATAATTTCAAAGATTTCAAGAGATTTCACCCTCATTTTCCAGAGGAAAAAATAAAAATGGCTCCTTAGCTCAGCTGGCTAGAGCGTTCGATTCACATTCGAGAGGTCACAGGTTCGAGCCCTGTAGGAGCCACAGTTTACATTTGACGAATACTTGAGAGAATTTCATTTTTTCCCTCTGCAGAGAAGTGGTCGGGATATTTTTCAAGATAATATTCCATTGCATGAAGTAAGCGTTGTTTTTCCTCAACTTGCGTGGTGTTTATTAAACGCTCAGTACCAAGTCGCAGTGCTACATACATATCAAGCGTGCGAATATCTTTTTTGTTCCAGAGTGCGGCAAGTTGTATCAAAAATGACTGTGGTGTTTGTGTGTACGTGACAGGATTAGTATTTTCTTGGGAATATGGAATAGTGATAACCTCTTCTTGTCCAAGATAGACATTGATATGATCTTCCACATGTTCTGCGTTTTTGTCATACCGCCGTATCGTAAGTGGTATTTTTTCCTGTTTTGATGAGGATACATGCAGTGTGTACGTTCCAAACTCTGGCTTTGGAACCTCAAGCACACTGTACGACTCCAAAGAATTCGATGACTCTTCTTCGCGTTGGGCTGTCTCCACAAACGACTCCCACGTTTGATCTTGGTATTGCGCCATAAGGCGAACATGTAATGGTGCAATAATTTGAATGTAGCGCAAGTTCGTAAATGAGGGGGTAAATGTGCGCAGTGAAGCAATTGAAGAAATAGGAATGGACATATTAAGCGGCGCATATGGGTCACGAATGTTCACTTGGTCACTGTCAAATGCTGTTCCAACAACAAAGTGTCCTATGAGATCAAGAATGGGTGGTTGGTGGGCACTGAGTTCAGCGTTGAGTGTGGAAACGTCTGCTGTTTTGCGCGCAAACTCAAGTGATGGAACATGTGGATTGCGTAGATGAAATTGACGCGCAAGGCGGGTAAGTGCGATCCAGTTGATTAAACCGCTTCCAATATATCCATCAGGTTGTGCGTTAAGCCAAACATTGAGCGTGGCTGGTGTCAATAGTGTTCCAGCAGAAATTTCGTTTATCGCATAATACCGCAACACCATTGCTGCGGAACTGAGTGCGCATCCTAATTTTTCTATCGTTTGTGTGGTGTGGTCATACATGGCGTCTTTCCATGATGGATCACGTTGGGAGAGATATGGCACTGGAAGTTCTGGAGGAGCATCGGTAAGTTCAACGCGTGCATTATCAAACCATGTTACTGAGTTTGGAATTGCTCCAACACTTGCACGAAATCCAATAGTTCCTCCATCAAGATACGGAGCGGTGTCAGTGTACGAAAGAATAAGCTCATTATTTACATATACACGCATGGTGTGATCTGCATTGACCTCATTTTTGATGTGATACGTTTGATTGGGTTGAAATGGGTATGAACTTGATGATCCGTTTACACCCCATCCTTGCCCGTTTACAAGTTTTTCCAAAAATATACGGCTTCCTAATACCTTCATGGCGTATGCATTTTGCGGATTCACATATTTGAGCGTGTAGTTGCGATCCATGTCTATTGATTCTGGTAGTGTGATATCAAATTCATAGGTATAACTTCTTCCTTGTGGGAGTTGAAAGGTGAGTGGAACAATTTCCGTAAAACATCCTGGACCAAAAATGCGAATCCCAAGTTGCTGAAGATACAGTTGCCACTCTGCGGGAGATGATCCAAACATACATGGTTGGGATTGATTAGCCCACTGAAAGTTTTGCACCACTTTCCATCCAGATAAATCTTGTCCATCAAAGTGATCCTCAAAAATGACTCGGGCAGAGACTATGCTTGGATAAGTAAGCCACAAACAGAAAAAGAGGATGAATGAAGTACAATACAAAGAGAAGTATTTCATGCACTCAGTATGCACAACAAATCTAACAACATTCTAACAAAAAAGCAGGTGGTCTTTTTTTGCAAAAAATACGCCCCGCACATCGGGGGGGTGGAGACGCATGTTGCACATATTTCACAAAAATTGAAGCAAAAATACGAGATACAAGTTATTACTGAACAACACAACAGCGTGCTTCCTCTCTACGAATCCATGGATGGCGTAGAGATTTTCCGTATTCCACACCACACACAGTCAAAATTCGGCGTATGGATGTGGATGGTGTGTCACATCACTCTTTTTTTACGTGCTGACATTATGCACGCGCACGATGTAGGATGGTGGTATCTCCCACTTCGTATTCTTTTATGTTGGAAACCGTTGTACACCACCTTTCATGGATACGAGGGATATCGAGAACCCTCAATGGGGGCACTTATATCAAGAAAAATTGTTGAGTTGTTATCTGTGCGAGTGCTTTGTGTTGGTGCATGGATGCGCGAGTGGTATAAACAACATCCATGGCGCGTGATATATGGGGCGGCGGCATGTTCTCCAAAACCGCTTCCTCAAACATATTCCGCTGTTTTTATTGGAAGACTTTCACATGATACAGGTATACTTTCATACATTAAGGCGGTGCAAGCATTACAGGGAAAACTTTCATTAGACATATACGGTGAAGGGTCGCTTCAGCGTGAAGTTGAGCGCAAAATAGCAAAAAGTCCATATATTACATATAAAGGGGTAACACAGCAAAGTGAAAAAGAGCTTCAATACCATCGTTTTGCGTTTGTATCACGGTATTTGGGTATGATTGAGGCACAAAACGTTGGTCGACTCGTGTTTGCACAATGGGATTCACACATCAAAAAATCATACCTGGAGACGTTTCCTTCCGCATGTTATACGGTGACCTTTCACGATACAAGTGAGTTAGTTTCTGAGATAAAGTATGTGATACAACATCCATGTTTTGAAAAAAAATGTATAACAAAGGCGCAGCAATGGGCTCATGAACAAACATGGAATCACATCGCTCGTACGTATGAGGAACTATGGCACGCGTAGTACTTATCATCACCGTACTCAACGAAGAAAAAACACTTCTTCAATTACTTTCATCAATTGAAGCGCAAACGCGTATGCCTGACGAAGTTGTGATTGTTGATGGAGGATCAACCGACAACACTCAACATATGCTCGCTACATGGAGGTCTTCATGCGCATACACATGGTTTGTGCGAAAAGGAAATCGATCTGTTGGAAGAAACGCCGCAATACAACACGCAACCTCTCCGTATATCGCAATCACCGATGCAGGATGTATTCTTGATCCTCATTGGCTTGAATACATCTCATTTTCACTTGTGCATAAACATGCGGATGTTGTGTCGGGTTACTATGCACCCAACGCATACACTCCATTTGAATATGCGGCAGCAACCTATATGTTGGTGGTGCCTCAATCGCTCCATCAAGGAAAAACATTTTTACCTGCAACACGGTCAATGGCACTCACACGAAAAGCATGGGAAAAGGTAGGACGATTTGATGAATCACTATGTGATAACGAAGACTATGCGCTCGCACACGCACTTCAAAAAACTGGCGCGCGCATCATATTTGAACAACGCGCACTTGTGTTGTGGACTCCTCCACATACATGGAGACAATTTCTCAAACAAATATATCGATTTGCATACGGGGACAGTGTTGCAGGAATGTTTCGACCAAAAGTCGGATTTCTTTTTTGTCGATATGTATTTTTTATACTTCTTGCAGTAGAAAATGTGAGCATATTTTTTGCGCTATTCTTTTTATACGCACTTTGGGCAAGAAATAAAAATGGAACGTATGTTCCTTTTTTCCATTCGTTTTATCTTTTACCAATAATGCAAGTTGCCACCGATGGAGTGGTTATGTGGGGAACACTTGTTGGCATATTCCATCGTATACAAAAAGGTCATAGATGAAAAAAACAATCACACTTTCTATCATTATTGTTGAGTACAAAAGTGGAGAACATCTCAACACACTTCTTCGTACACTTCCAAAAAGAAAAGATTGGGAAGTGATTGTGGTGGATAATGCGCAAAAAAATCGTGGATATGGTGGGGGAATAAATGAGGGAGTCAAACGAGCCAAAGGCTCGTATTATCTTTTCATGAATCCTGATGTTTTTTTTGATAAACAAGCCATATCAACACTCATGCAATACTTACAAAAACATCCCAACATTGGTATTGTGGGGCCAAAATATATCAATCAAGAAGGAAAAACAGAACAGTGTTCAACACAACACCCCACATTGTTATCAGCAATGATTGCTTTAAGTCCTTTTAACACACTTTTTCCACGCAACGCTATTTCTCAACAGTATTGGATGAAAGATTGGGATAGAGAATCAACACGAGTTGTTGATGTTATTTCTGGTGCGGTAATGATGGTGCGTGCGCAAGAATGGAAAAAAATCGGTGGATGTGATGAGCGTATGTTTTTGTATTGGGAAGAATTTGATCTTTGTGCTCGATACAAAAAAATACTAGGACTTGACAGTGTATATCTTGCGGAAGCCATTGCATACCATCCGCGTGAAGTATCTATGAAAACCACTCAACGCGATGTCTTACATAACCACTTTGTACACAGTCGACGTGTCTATTTCAAAAAACATCTTGGGTTTTTGTCCATGATGTGTATTGAGGTGTGGTTGTGGCTTTGTGACATGTGGCGATATGTGAGCGTGACTTTGCTCGCACTTCTTCTTCGTACATGGGATATGTGGCACATCAAATTGATTGGCGATGTGGGGCGAGATTATCTTGAAGCGTTTCGCATGATTTCATTTCAATACATTCCTCTCATGGGGATTCCTTCAAGTATTCCGCGATTTCTCCAAGGACCTTTCAATGTGTGGTTTGATGCAGTCTCATTCTTTTTTGGAGGCACACATCCGTTTAGTCCAGTACTATTTAGTGCAGCTTTGACAACAGTTGGTGTTCTCCTTCTTATGCTGCTTGCGGAAACGCACTATGGAAAATATGCAGGCCTTATTGCAGGTCTTGTGGCTGCAACTCTCCCCGCTGGAGTGTTGCAATCACGCATGCCATTTTATTTGTTTGCCGTTCCACTTTTTTTGACATGGCATTTAATACAGGTATCAAAACTTCGCCCAACACAAACATCAGTTTTCTTTGCAGTCATAACATATTGGCTTACGTTTCAATGGGAGATTGCTGTACTTCCATTGTCTATGCCGCTTTTCACTGTGTTATGGAAACTACGCATGTCGTGGAAAGCAAAGTGGGCAAGTGTTGGAATTGCAACACTTATTGGACTTCTTCCGCAAATTGTGTACGACATCACACATGCATGTACGCAAATATGCGGTTTGGGCGTATGGTCGATATACAGAATTCTCGCACTCACAGGGTTTGACGGGAAGCATGGAGTGACTGTTCGGATATGGGAAAATTTTTTCTCTGCCATATCAACTCAATTCTCACATCTCGTTGGACTTGGAGTATGGGGGAGCCTGGGTGTCGTGATGTTTTGCATTGTGGCATGTGTGGTATATATGCGTCACGCTGACAATATTGTGCGTTATGTTGCGTTATCTTCACTTATTCTTTTTTTTGCCATTATGATTCATGGATCACCGTCAGAAGCGTACTTTCCTCCATATCTTGTGTACATTCCATTTCTCTGTGCCTTTGTCGTTTCGCGTATGAGTATATCGTTACAAAAAGGCATGATTGGCATTGCCCTTGTATATGCAGGAATCATATCTTTCACACTCATTCAACATCGTTTTTATGCAGATTCTATTCGTTCCATGCTTGATGCGGCACAATGGATTGCTCGTGATGCCCAGCAGGGATCTGTAACATTGATTTCATACGATGCACCCGCACAGCAAATAACATATCTTGACCACATGAAATTTTTAGTATTTGTGTATGGAGGAAAAACATCATCCAATGGACAGGAGTATATTGTCGCACTTGATCCTTCGATTGGACTTCCAACACTGAACGTGATGACACAAACATTTGGGCATATTCGCGTTGTCAAACACCTTTCACCTCGCTCAAACCTGGTAGAATGAAATGCATGACACACGCGCCGATTACCGCTGTCATTCTTCATAAAAATGCCCCAGACATGCTCGAGCGGGCACTCGTATCGGTACAGTGGTGCAGGGACATTCTTATTCTTGATGATTGCTCTCAATCTTTGCTAGCTCCCCTAGCAAAAAAGTACCATGCTACTGTGTACACGCGTCAACTCACATCATTTGCTGACCAACGAAACTTTGCGCTTCATAAAGCAACGCAGCCGTGGGTTTTTTTTCTTGATGCAGATGAGACTGTAAGTAAAGCGTTGCAACAAGAAATACGTCATGCAATATGCTCATCTCATCGTGGATTTTTGATTCCAAGGCAAGACACATTTTTGGGAAAAACACTTCGTTTTGGTGAAACAAGAGCGATTACATTTTTACGTCTTGCACAAAAAGATGTTGGACAATGGAGTCGTATTGTGCATGAGCGATGGGACGTACAGGGAAGTGTTGGTGTTCTTCACACATCCATTCTTCACACGCCACATCAATCGATCAGTGCGTTTATTGATAAAATCAATATGTACACACAGCTTGAGATATCTGAGCGGAAACTTTGTGGAAAAACGTTTTCTTGGTTTGAGCTTTTTGTGTATCCGTGCGCAAAATTTATACATAACTATGTGGTTCGAGGTGGATGGCGAGACGGATTTCCAGGATTTTGCATGGCATATATGATGAGTCTTCATTCACTTGTTGTACGGATTAAAATGTATGAAACGTAAATCTTTTTTGCGTATTTTGTTTATGCTTATTGCCGGACTTTTGGCATTGGGGCAACTGCAAAAAATTTTCATTACTCCATCAATCAATATATTTTTTCATGAAATTTTTATGATTGTGTATATTATGCTTTTGTTTCCCGACATATGGTCATTTCTTAGACACACCAAAAAACATTGCATTGTTATGTATGGGGTATTATTTTTAGCATACATATTTTTTGGAATAACAATGCGTATTGCATGGGAGCCCATATCTACGCTCTTTGTGGGATATGCGTATGCACTGCGACTTGCGCTGTATATGACGTTTACGTTGAGCACATATATCTCATTACAAAAACATATTTTTACAAACCTTGAGCTTGAACACCTCCTTGTTGGGTCTGTTGCAACCATTGCGATCATAGGACTTATACAATTTTTTCTTATTCCAGATTTGCGTGTTTTACGATACGCAGGATGGGATGATCACTATTTGCGTCTTGCGTCGTCGCTTTTAGACCCATCTTTTACTGGTATTGTGCTGTTTCTTGGAATGGTGGTGGCATTTTTTCGTATGCTTGCACACAAAACACGATCTGCTTTTAGTGTGTTTGTCTTAATATGTATTGCAATGCTTCTCACATACTCTCGTGGGACGTATCTCGCGCTTTTAGGATGGGGAATCATGTGTGCTGTATACACGCCTAAGATGCGCAAGCTCCTTTTTATATGCCTCATTATGGGGAGTACGGGTATTCTTTTACTTCCACGTCCTGCAAGCGAGGGGGCTCGATTAGAAAGATTTACCAGTATTCAAGCGCGCCTTATAAATATCTCAACAACACTTTTTTCTATGAAAACAGAGGATTGGATTTTTGGAAAAGGATGGTACATGGCTATGGCACAACGTCAAACCAACAACACTGTCACGTCTATTTCACACTCCTCGTCTCCAGACAATAGTTTCATCCATGTTTTACAGTCAACAGGGATACTTGGGTTTGGAATATTTTATATGTTGCTTGGTGCTATATGGAAACGCATCACACATGTTGGCAGGGCGGTTTTTATTGGCGTGTGTATTGCATCATTATTTAGTCAAATTTTGTTTTATCCGTTTGTAATGATTTTTTTCCCGTACACACTCTATGTATACAGAAAGAAAGCATGATCTTTTTCATTGGACTTTGTGTTCATCTCTATTGGTTTATTCGTGGTATTTTTTCGACTATTCTTATAAATCAGTTTGATGGGGCACTGCGTCTTCTTGCCGAACACGCAGTAATACAACAATGGACGTTGTATAAAGATGTTTCCATAGTGTATCCGCCAGGATATGCGCTTTTTTTTGGAACATTATTTCGATTTGTTTCTCCAAATAACAGACAAACAATTATTACGTTTGCGATTTTTATTTTTGTATGTATAGGTGTGTGGAGTGTTCAGCGTATGTTGAAATGCTCATATACTGATTGGCGTATTGGAATATTCCTGCTCATTTCTTCATTGTGGTACCAACAAGTTTCTGGTGATGCATTTGCTCTGCCTCTCATGTTTCTTCTTATCCTTTGCATAGTACATCAAAAGTTGTCCACAACAGTTGCTCTTCTTGCTGGAATTTTGGCTTTTTTTCGATGGGATTTTCCTCTTTTTACGTCTGTATTGATGTGGGGGATGGTGGGGTATGAGTATGTGTGTTTTAAAAAGGAAACGTATGTAAAAACTGCACTTGCACTTACACTCGGATTGAGTGCAGGTCTTGGAATACTTGCGCTCTATGCTTTTACTCAAGGGACACTCACTCAAGCTTTTGATGCTATCGTAACCATTCCCACACGCATCATCCTTCCCTACCGCTCACTTCCCCTTCCTCTTCCTTGGCATGCACCAAGAATCTTGAATGCACTTGTATATGTTGCACTTTTGGGGTGGATTCTATGTGCAGTATTGGCAGAGAAAAAGAACATACGAGATGTTGTTGTGCTGTGTATCCCGTTTATTTTTCTTCCATATGCAACGGGACGCGCAGATTGGTCGCATGCACTTCCCCTTTTTTCTTCTGTGCTTTTTGTGACGTTGTATGTAAAAACGAAACAGCGTTATATACATCATGTTACTCTTGGAATGCTTGTGCTCTTTTTTCTTCGCATTCTTCTTCCTCAACACATATGGGAACCTCAAGCGCAATCAAATATGTACACACACATTGCGGAGTGTGCACAACGCGTTCAAACATACAACGCACAATCGCTCTTTGTTGGGCGTGAACAGTACAATCGATACATTATTAATGTTGCATCGCTATATTTTACGAGGCCCGATCTTCGTCCAGCTACACCATATGTGAGTGATGAGCCAGGGTTACAAAGCTCATGCATATATGGAGAACGTATTCAACAAGATCTTGTGCGCACTCCAAAACCAATGCTTAGTTTTATTGAATTGGGTGAGCAACCTCTAGAGCCAAACGCAACACAAACATTACGTTCGTGCGGACATATCGAACGCTTTCTCTCTACATCTCCATACACAAGTCTTGGGCAGTGCTATGCGTATGGGCACACATTTGACGTGCGAGCATATAAATAAACCTGATATCATGACAGCATGGGGTACTCCAGAAAAGCATTTGAAGGATTTTGGTGGCTTGGCATCCTTAAGGCTGTTACCAAAGGTATGACGTTTGCCAAAATTGTTATTCTTGCACGATTTCTTTCTCCAACAGACTTTGGCGTGTTTGGCATTGCAACAGCTGTGCTTGCATTGGTGGAGCGACTCACCGAAACAGGCATCAATACATTTTTGATGCAGAAAAAAGATGGATTTGAAAAATATTTAAATACGGCATGGGTAATCGCTATTATTCGTGGCGCACTCATTGCGCTCGTGTTGAGTATCCTTGCCTTCATTCTTCCTGGGTATTACAACGAATCTACTCTTCGTCAATTTATTTTGCTCGCAAGTTTCATTCCGTTCATTAAAGGATGCATCAATCCTTCTATCATTACATTTTGGAAAAAGCTTCAGTTTGAACGTGAGGCTGCGTTTCGTGGCGTTCTTCGACTTGTAGAAGGAGTACTGAGCATTGCCCTTCCTATTATGATGCACTCGCCACTTGGTTTAATGTATGCGCTGGTGTTTTCAGCATGTGCTGAGGTGGTACTTTCGCACATCATTTTTTCACCGAAACCCCAATTCCTCCTCAATGCGCATTTGGTAAAAGATATTTTGAAATCAAGTGCATGGTTGAATATCAGTGGTCTTTCAAACTATTTGGTAAATAATGCTGACAACCTTATTGTAGGAAAAATTTTAGGTGCGGAATCTTTGGGGTTTTATCAAACAGGATTTAACGTTGCGAACAGTACAACGGGAGATGTTGGTGATTTGAGTGCACAAGCAGTATTCCCTATTTATACCAGTATTCGTGATGACAAAAAACGATTGCGATGGGCGATGATGCGTGCAATGTTTGGTGTTGGCACTCTTATTCTGATTCCCATACTTATTATTCTTACATATCCTGTTCAAATTATTCAGTTTGTTTTAGGTGAAAAGTGGCTTCCCATTGTTCCACTTTTACCGTATTTTTATATTGCACTTTGGTTTAAAGCCGTGAATCTTGTGATGTATCCTATCTTTTTATCTACTGAGCGTGTGAAAGAAAGTGTGATGGTGCAAGTTGTCCATGTTGTTCTCATGATCGCGCTTATTATTCCCATGAGTGTGCAGGGCAGTATTGTTGGCGCTTCACAAGCACTTCTTTTTTCGTACCTCTGTATTCAGCCTTTGCTTGGATTTTTTATAGTACGCATACTTAATACACACTAACGTTTGTTTGATACTTTCGGCCACGAAAAATATGGTTTGACGATTTCTGATACCGCTTGTGCAAAATATGGAAATATCCATGGAGTGAGTTGGAAAAGGACACGGTCAGCTGACGATGTCACGTAGCGCAAGATGTGAATATCGGTGCGCGCAAAATGCGCAAAAAGATATGACCCCATCACAGAACAAAGAATCAACATTGCGGTTGGAAGAAATACTGTTTTGATCTTGGGATGTATAGAATATGGGACAAACAACGCGCCAATGCAGACCAACCAAAAAATGTACCAATTTTTGTAATTAACGAGTTCTAAGAGGTATCCATACATGATTGTGCCTGATCGGAGCAGAAATTCGGATATTGGAACGGGTCGATATACCAGATCAGCTGCAAATTGATATGTATGCGTAAATACTGTCCAGGCTATGAAAGGAATCAGTGCGCTTGCGAATAATATGCGTTTAGAAATGGTACGAAGTGGAAGAAAAAGAAAGATATATGCGAGGAATATTCCCTCCGATTTTATTTGTGACGCAATCATCACTAGTACGAGTAAAAAAAGAAGCATTTGTTTGGACAGCACCAACTTTGATATCACATATACAACACACCATTCAAGTAACACAAGCACAATGTCAGCATTTCCAGCATGCGCGCGTCCGCCTTGTGCCAAAAGCGGAGAGAGCATTGAGTAGATGTACACGCATGCAATGGCTATATGTGAGTGTGTTTGAAGTGCGCGAAGTGTTTTCCAACACAACAGGAGAATAATGGCGTACACGAGTGGATACAGATATAATACCGCATGATCATAGAATCCAAAAAGTGTGTAGAGAAATGAGATGAACGTAGGTAAAAGAATGGGGTACTGCATGTGTGATGCCATATACTTCCAATTTTGGAAAAATGAGTATGGAAATTCACGCGACAGATACAACACTTTTGCTTTAAGCATCCAGTCGCTGTATGCATCAACACTGTGCAACGGAAAGTTGTGAACTCCAGCAAACACATAGACGACATTAACAAGAATCAAAAAGAAGAACGCCCAAAAAATCAGTTTGCGCATGTTTCTCCCACTGATCTATACCATTGTACATATTGCTCTTCATCTGTTCGTATTTCTGCAGATGGCGTGCATGCTTGAATGTGGGGAAGAAAATCCTTGTATGGTGTTTGAAATTCTATGCGAATACGCCCAAGATAAATGCCACTGCGAAGAAAAAGTGCGAGCATCCATACAAACATCATGATCGCACTGATTTTCTTCATGGTTGTAGTATAGGGCATCATTGACATTTTGCGATATGTAGCGTTAACTCATGTGACCATGAATGAGCAAAAAATAACCGAAATGTTTGATAAAGAAGAAGCATATTGGTGGTTTGTTGCGCGCCGCTTCATGGTGTTGTCGCTTTTAAAGCGATATGTAAAAAAAGGATTACCTCTTTTAGATGCAGGATGCGGCACAGGTCTTCTTACAAAATCTATTGATCATATGTACAAGGTAACGGCAGTAGATTACAGCCAAACTTCGCTTGCATTAACAAAAAAAAGGAAACCAAAAGCACAAGTGTTGCGTGTGAATTTGGAGAAAAAACTTCCATTTAAAATGAATACATTTGCAGGAGTCACAGTACTTGATGTGCTGGAACATATTGACGATGAATCAGCACTCACTCACCTTTATCGTGTGATAAAACCAGGGGGAATCATTATTGTTACTGTTCCCGCCAATCCATGGCTTTTTTCGTACTGGGATATTCTTCATCAGCATAAACGACGATATACCAAACAAGGACTTAGAGAAATTCTTCAACGCAAAGGATTTGTGATGGAACACATTTCTTACTTTAATACCATTTTGTTTCCATTGGTTTTGTTGATACGTATACTCAAAACAGCATTTCGGTTACATGAAAACGGAACAGATTGCTACGAACTTCCGCACACTGCAAACTCGTTTTTGGCAAAATTGTTTACATTGGAGACACGTCTTGCTACAACGCACGTACTTCCGTTTGGAGTATCTTTGCTCGCTGTTGCGCAAAAGCCTATGGATGAAAAGAAACAGTCAACATAGACTCTACAGAATTTCCTGCAGGATCAACTGCGCGGAATTTGAGTTGATTGTCTCCTTCGGCAAGTTGATACATACCACTAAACACCCCTTGATTATTCGTGAGTAATAATTTGTCTTGTAAAAATACACGTACTTTAGGCTCTGTTGTCCCAGAGACCTGAATGGACTGTTCGCGCCTTCTGGTAATGGTGGTTTTATCTTGTGGAGTGGTAATGGTTAAAGTTGGCGGCTTGGTGTCTAACACAACAAGATGCGTTTTTGACGTTGCTTCTGCGTTTTGTTCAGTGCGAGAAACAACGTACAACTCGTTCTCTCCATCACCTAAAGTAATGGAAGAAAAAATAAATTGCCCATCGGTGTTTGGGACAACTTCTTGCACGCGTATGCCATTGTTATACAACGTGACTGTAGTATCAGCTTGCGCGTATCCTGAAAATGATAACTCAGCACTATAAGTTGCATCGGGAGTAGGGAAAAGGATAGGAGTTTGCGGGGGGATAAGATCGGTATTTTCTTTTAGTAAGGGGGTTCTTTTGCCAAGTGTATCAACAATACGGATAGCGGCTGGCAAAAGCGCGAACACGAAGATTGCGATGGCAATGAGTGTGAAGATAATGAACATGACAGACTGACGCACAGCCTTTTGCTGTTGAAATTTTGAGATTCTACTGTAGGTTGTTCCCATGAGCCTTCTGACAGAATCGAACTGTCGTCCGCGGTTTACGATACCGCTGCTTTACCACTAAGCTAAGAAGGCGACAGTGTGATTATACTATAGCTCCAGAGGAGATTGGGAACAAGATGATGTTTTTCGTGCTCGTACAAGCACAGATGATCCCCAGGGGAAAGAGATATATTTGAGCAGCCACGCTTCAAACGAACATATCAAAAAAAGCATCTTATTGAGTATGGGATGAACGCGTGTAACATCCGAAGACTGATTTTTTCCTGGAAATGCACGTTTGATGAGACGAACAAACACGATAAATGGAAACAAACAAAAAAACATGTAGGAAGATTTTTCAATAGAAAATCCTGCCTGTGCAACATTGTGACACAATGCGGGGAGAGTCCATCTTCGTGCGGCATGTACGGTAACGTCGTGTTTAGATCTCAAAAATTCGAATGCGCAGTCGGTAATAAGGAGCTCTCCCCCAGGTTTTAATATGCGCCAGGCTTCACGCAAACTTTTTTCAACCCGCACATCTTTGTGGTACAGCACATCAAAAAAGCACACAAGGTCTTGGGATGCCGAAGGAAGAGGAATGTTATGCGATGTTCCTTTGAGAATGCGTACTTTTCGACGCATTGCGAATGCTCTTGCAATTGGGTTTGGTTCTATACCCACAACCTTTCCATAAGTTTGAAGAAACGTAGTCATGCCACCTGTTCCGGCACCGATATCGGCAATACACATACGTGATGATGGTGCTAGTATTGGAAGAACAGATTGCACAAATAACCGTTTCGCACGAAACCACCAATGAGTGTATTCAAGAGAAAACATGATGGTGTATTGATCGGGGTTCATGGTAATGTATGTTGTTATAAAACATTCCTATACATAGATTCTTTTGGAGCTGGTGACCGTACTTTGCTCGAACCTCCGAGATCTGGTCACCCCAGGCTTAATTTTACAACTTAATACTCTTAAGAGCCATATATGTATCAAAAGTTTTACAGAACTTTATTGCTAATAATTTCTTTTCCCAATTGTTCAAGTTCTTCAATTTTTTGAGGATCCTTCGCAGCACCCCAGAGGTCTCCAATATATCTCTGAATTAAAGATGGTTTAAGTTCTTCCCAAAAACTGTCTTTATCTTCTGGGGACAATAAATCATAAAAATCTCGTAAATATTGTCTAGCTTCTTCTAAAGCATTATGGTCATTACGAAGTCGAATATAAAATTGCGCTACATCATAATGATATGCACCTTTGAGTCCTGCATGCTCTCCATCAATGAGACCTATTTTGCCATTAACGTCATACATTTGGCGGATGACAAAATCCCCGTGCGCAGGACAAGTTCTTAATGTACCTTTAGAATCATCTATCACTTTCAAGAAAGTATCCAAGTTTCTAGGAACTTGCGATGCCCATTCTGTGGCAGAGTTTAGTAATTTTTGGCCAACAGAAACTTGTTCGTGGGAGATATGCGTGTGAGCGAATTTCGTAGCAGAAGGAATAGATAAAAGTTCGATCTCTCGTGTTACTGCTGCAATTTGCTTCATTCGTCTTTTAACTTCATTAGAAAGAGGGGCCCTAGCTTGGGCAAAAGGCTCGCTCATAAATCTTTGTGCGATGAAGTAGAAAAGTTTGCCGTAGTGACCAGATGAAAAATTCTTAGGTACAGTAAAGTTTGGTCTTTTATCTTCTGGAGTTAAATGGACTGCTTCGTTCCAGTTAAATTCATTCTGCGTATACCGAGCAGTTGCAAGGGTAGTAGCCAGTTTGAAGACAGCTTCTTTACCTTCAAACATCCCAAAAGCAGTAAGATGTCTCCATTCTTGAGTGATTCTTTCAGTTTGAAACCCTAAACTTGCAAGATAATGAGAAACAGCTCCTTGATCAATTGTTCTTCTTCGAGGCCGAGCAAATTCTTTTTTATTCATTGTTGTAATTTCCTAAACTATTTTACCACTCTGATATCCTCTTTTTTTCAATAGTTTTTTTTTATTAAACTATCCGTTAGCCTAAGCAAGGCTGATCCTTGCTCATATGCTTGTTCGTCCGTTAGTCTGACTCCATATTCTTGGAATGTAATTTCTTTAAACTCCTCAACTTCTTCTTTTGTTATGAGTAAATGATCATCCATAGGTTCTATTCCCGTTGCCGTTATTTATATTTCCAGGCTAGAGGATTTTATCAAAAATTCATGCTCGGACTCAAGAAAAGGTTGATTTATTGGGGAGAAATCAAAAAACCGGACTTATGTCCGGTGATGAGCTGGTCACCGTACTTTGCTCGAACCTATTTAGCCTGGACGAATATATCAAACCAGATCTTGTTTTACAGCTTAGCGTTCTTAAAAAACATTTGAACATTAAATCGTTTTCTGATTTCTAATCCAAATATTCTACCGCTGATTGCTCATACCTCGGGTTGTTAATAGCCAGCATTTTTAGTGATCCTTTATCGAAGTATGACGATCCTTTAGGTATGAAAATAAGGTCCCCTCTATTAACCTCAACTTCTTCTCCGTCTATGTTGAAAAAACCTTCACCTTCAATAACAAAGTAAACAGCATCACTCTTAGTGTTAATGATATTCTTATTTTTACCGTCGATAACTACAATTGAAACACTCAGTTCAGGTATTTCATCGTCGCTTAAGAGTTGTTTAACTTTTATAAAACCCTTATCGAGTTCTTCGACTTCTGAGCTTTTTATAATTTTGTATTTCATGTTGATTTATGTAAATTACTGTACATTTCTATCGCTTTTGGAGCGGGTGAAGGGAATCGAACCCTCGTCTCATCCTTGGGAAGGACGCATGCTACCATTGAACCACACCCGCAAGTCGCATCGAACATCCCCCACGCATCCACTTATTCTGGAATCACCAACTCGAGATCCTTTTCCAAAACATTTGGATTCGTGATGACTGATCGATTCGCTTCATAAATTTTAACCCATTGGTGCCCATCGTTATAGTACTGCTGTCCCAACTTCCACAACGTATCCTCTTTGGTTGTTTTGTGCATGCGAACAGTTTTCTCAGGTTGTGCTGATGAAGTCACAACATCATCTGTATTTCTAGAGAATACGTGTTGTATCGATGAAACCCAAGATGATACATCAACACTCCACCCAAATTTTTGCAGTCTTGGCAAAGAATATGACACCATTAAATAGAGAAGCGATCCCATGGCGAGCGCACCAAACAAAAGACTCATGAGGTCCTCTTCTTGTTTGATTTTTTTGAGCAGTGACTTGAGGAGATTTTGATTCATAATGATATATTTTCTAGACGAATTGAGTGAAGTTAATATCCCTGCGAGTCCCCTTACGGGGACTGCCAGGTTCACTTCGTTCACTTGGCGAGCCCGATCGGATTCGAACCGACGATCTTCTCCGTGACAGGGAGACATGTTAACCACTACACCACGGGCCCTTAAAGGTGGATTGTATCAAGAGGAGGGGGAGAGTACAAGAGTAAAGTGACGCCTATTCCAATCTGTAGTACACTACAGGCATGAATAAAATCTTTGCGCTTTGCCTTGCACTAGCTCTTGTCGTATATGGCCTGTTTATTCCCTCTAAAGTCTCTGCTGAGGAAATTGGCCCAGGGTACTCGTTTTCGTACACAAAATCCAAACTCTTTCAGTTAAAAGTTGTGCGAACAAAGAAAGTGCGGTACACCTTTGAATACACACGCCTTGCAAAAAACCAAGAAATCCAAGAGGGCGTACAAGGTGGTGGAAAATCCAAAAATAATACTTACATCAAAAATATTTATGCTGGTACACAATCATCTAAATATTTTATTCCACACAAAGTGTTGCGCGGGAAACTCTTTATCACTGCAACTGATGTGAATGGTGATCTCGATACACATTCATATACATTTGTGATCTTAAAAAATAAAATGAAGATTACAGCAGAAGAATGATATGTCCGAAAAAGCCCCTAGGGTAAATGCTGTTGAATATACTACATGGAGAGTAATTGGGGCTCTCCTTCTTTTTACTGTGCTTAAACTTTTGTCAAAAGGAGTTATCGTGCCAACAAACACCGTAGATGCTATTGTGCATATGACGGTTGGATTGACTCTTCCTGCTTGGGCAATTTGGGGTCATATTAGGGGATTATTAAGAAAATTTGTAAATAATTTCTGACCTCGCATAAAATTTTCTTTGTGGTACGATAATGTTGTTATAGGAGGTCATATGTCCCCACTCATGATTCTTGGCATCATTGCTGTCGCACTCGTGCTCTATGTCGTTGGCGTGTATAACGATCTACAAACTGCAAAAACACGCATTGTTGCATCAATACAAGAAATTGGAAATCAATTGAAGCGTCAAGCAAATCTGATTCCCAATCTTCAAGCATCTGTCAAAGCGTTCATGAAGCAGGAAAAAGAGTTATTTACGCTTATTACTGCCGCGCGCGCTTCTGTAGATAAGGCAGTCAAAGATCATTCGCTCACTTCTGCAGAAAAAGCATCATCACAACTCACCAATCTTATTCCAAAACTGCAGGTGTTGGTGGAGAGTAATCCAGAGTTAAAGTCTGATAAAACTGTCACCCAATTTATGGATGAGTTGCGCGATACTGCGGATAAACTTATGTACAGTCGCCGCACACTCATTGATCTTTCCCAAGACTACAACATGAAATTGGCGGTATTCCCAAGTAATGTAGTTGCTAATTTTTTTGGATTTAAGCCAGAGGAAGGGCTTAAGACTACCCAAATCGGAAGTCACGTTGAAGTTTCTGATGAAGAAATGAAAGATGTGAAAGTTTCCTTATAAACGCACCGTACATAACTAAACTGCCAAGTGTGAATAGATATGGTCAATTTTTACGAAAATGTTGATCGAAATAAGTGGATGAGCGTCGTCATTATGGTGCTATTTGTTACTTTTGTGGTAACCTGCACCTATATTTTTGCATATGGCATGGGGTATGGATTCGATATTGTTGCCTTTGCGCTCATATTTTCTGGTCTTGGCAGTTTTATTGGCTACTATTTTTCTGATTCAGTTATTTTGGGAATGAGTGGTGCGCGTGAGGCAAATCGCAAAAAAGATTTTCAGTTCTACACCGTGACTGAGAATCTTACCATGGCCGCGCGCATGCCTATGCCAAAGTTGTATGTCATTGATGACACTGCCATGAATGCTTTTGCAACTGGGCGCGATCCTAAACACGCCGTGGTATGTGCAACAACTGGTCTTCTTGCTCAACTCAACAGAACAGAGCTTGAAGGTGTGATTGCACACGAACTCTCACACATTCGCAACTATGATACTCGTTTGATGTCTATCGTGACGATTTTAGTTGGCATTGTAGCGCTTTTGGCCGATTGGTTTATTCGTATGGCATCTTGGGGAGGTGGAAAAAAGCGTAGCGATAGCGAGGGGAATGGACAACTTCAAATCATATTTTTTATTGTTGGACTTGTGTTGGCGCTTATTTCTCCCCTCATTGCACAACTTATTCAACTTGCGGTTTCGCGCCGTAGAGAATTTTTGGCCGATGCATCATCGGTTGCATTAACCAAATATCCAAATGGTCTGATTTCAGCACTCAAAAAGTTAAGTAAAGACACGGAGCCTTTGGAGGCAGCAAACAAAGCGACCGCACATCTATACATTGTAAATCCCCTTCGCATACAATCAAAAGATGCTCGAGCATGGTTTGCGAATATGTTTAACACGCATCCCCCAGTAGAAGCACGCATTAAAGCTTTAGAAGGATAAATACTTGACAGATGAGCCTATTTAATAGACCATGCGAGTATGTCAGAACGTATTGCAGAAGAACTTCAACGTGTTAAAGGAATTGATGCAAAACGTTTAGAACTTGAAGAAATATTGCATGACATTGCCGCAAAAGGCGCCGCTCTTAATATTGTAGGTTTATTTGATCACATGTATGAAGCTTTGAGGTATCCTCACAATCATGCGAATGAACATGAAATTTTAAGTTTATATCCAAACACATCTAGTAGAAAAGGTGTTGCTGAAAAAGAATATGATAGTCTTCAAAGAAGGATTGGAAGATGGAGAAGAGAAGATCTCGGGGGTGATAGAGCACTCATTTCTGCTCTTCTTATACATAGAACAGACGCCCTTTTGTTTTTATTGAATGATCAATACTGTGATCTTCAAAACAGACGTCTCAGAGTTTCTAAACATAACAGTATAAGAATGATAGACTATGTTACCTTGCTAGAGTTGCACAAGGCGAAATATAGATTTTGCACAAGATAAAACACTATTGTTTTTCCCCCTGCCCATACTGCTCCATGAGTTTTTGAATTTCCTCATCGGAAGGCGTAGTGGTTTTTCCGGCCGCAGCGCCAACATCTTTCTTTGTCGTTGGAACTGCGGGAAGAGGAGGGGCATACATCATTTCATACGCAGATTTTCCCTCTGGAACATCTTTTGTTGGAGACGGCGTAGAAATCACGATGTCAGTGTATAAATATGTATTTGTGCTGGTAAACTCGCCAAATGTGGATTCATCTTTGCGAAGTAAATAGTCCTTATCATCAAACCAAATAGTACGCACCATTTCCTTACCTTCTCCAATTACTTCTTTATACTTGAAACACGCAAAATCACCACATGCTTCTTTTCCAAGAGATGTGTATGTTGTTTTTGTTTTGTTCTCTTCAAATTGTTTTTTGATATCTTCTGGAGCAAACTTTTCTGCAATGCCGTTTGTTTCTGTTTTCTCTTTTGATGCAGTTTGTTTCCACCATACATTATCTTTCACATCTAAAATATACGTTGTATCACCATCAACAATCATGTCGTTTGATACCTTGCCTTTTGCATCAGTAGTTGTGGTGCGAAATTTTGCAGTTGTGCCGTTCGTTTGCACAAGCATTATCGTTGTCCCCACATCTTTTGCAGATGACTGTGACACAATTTTATATTCAGTTTTTTTAAACTGCGCAGAAAGGTGTTTGCGAATAATAGGATCCTGAACGTCTTGAAGCATAGCATCAACTGCAGTATCAACCGCTTTCTCTTCAACTTTTTGTTGAATAGGATTTTTGATCGGAATACATCCTCCAAAGAAAAGCGTAGAAAGAAGAACGATGGATAGTGTTTTTTTGTGCATATACCTCCTTAGAAAATACATCTTCATGATATCACGCAGATTATTGAATAATGCGTACTCCCCCTAAATCTTCAAATGAAAAATCGTGTGACTCATGAATCGATCCAATGAACACGTTATTTCTCCCAATGTGATATCGCGTGGCATATACTTTCACCGTTTCTGGACTAAAACGTAATGTATCTTCAACAATAAGTTCTAAAGAAAATTGTGGGAAAATTTTTGCTGTTTTGAATGTTTCGATAAATCGTTCAAATACTTTTACAAATGCACTATCCTCTGCCCGAGATTTACAAAATACAATTGTAATGTTTCTACTTGTCTCATTTTTGCGAATGTATTCAAGTGATTTGTATAATTTATCTGGATGGTGAGCAAACACAAGAATACGCGGATGCACCACATGCTCAAACCATGCTTGAATACGCGCATATACCCATGGCGCTCGATTTTTTGTTACAAACACGAGTGCTTCAAGAATGTAATCTCTGTATACCATACACAATACAAGTGTCACTGCTGGAATAAAGTACATCATAAAGTAGACAAGATTTTGTGGGTCAATAAGAACATTTCCAACAATGCCAATAGTTGTTGCAAGTGCGGCTAACATGGCATACACAAGTGGACCACGATATGTTCGCTTTAAATCACTCCGTGTTAAACGAAGCATCATGTTTCCTAAAGCAAAGAAGGTCATCACACTCAAAAAACTGATGGTATATACGCCGGCCAAAGATAAAAGATTACCTTTTGTGATGAAAAGAATAGACAAACTTACCGCAGTAAATGCGTACACAAGTCGATTCGAATTTTGATTGCGCGTTTTAAGTTTTGGCAACAAAAATGTGCATGGAAAGCAATGATCCAACGTCATGCGATACAACAATCCCGTTGCACCAACGTAACTTGCAAGCACCGCACCAGAAAGTACCATAAATGCATCCGCAACAACAAGGTATTGAAGCGCATTTCCACCCAACACTACTGCAGATTGTGCAAGAACAAAATCCTTACTCGCCAAAATAGTGGGAATATCAAGATTGTGAAGGACAACAAGTGTGAGGAGAGGATTGAATATCACAACACCAAGTAACATGTTGCGCAATGTTTTCCGAAACACGCCACGTTCTTGCTCTTCAACAAAGTTCGCACTACTTTCAAATCCAGAAACTCCCAAAAGGGATGCAGAAAAAGCAAAAAAGAGCATTTGGGGAAGGGACGAGGACCTCATCATGTCCAATGTGTATGCCATATTTGCCGTAAGCATGCCCCAACCTTCGTTTGCAATCCGCAACAGTCCAAGAGAAGTCAAAAGAATAAGCGTAAAGATGTGCATACCAAAAATACCGGCCGCAACACGCGCACTATCACGCATACCCAACACAACAAGAACAGCAAAAACAAGAATGATTCCTGTCGTTGTTGGTATGACAGGAATTTGAGGAAACACGGTGTGAAGATATTCTGCAGCAGTTTTGGCAGAGATAACGCTGGTTGCAACGTACGAAAGAATTGTCATCACCCCAGCCACAGCGGCAAATGATTTCTGCGTTGCATTTAAAAGACAGTTATAGGCACCCCCGTTTAACGGAAGAGCTTCTACAACCTCGGTGTACACGTGTTTATACAACCACAACACTCCACCAACGACTAAAAATACAAGAGGGGCATATATTCCTGCAAAAAGCACCGCTACACCACATACATACAGAGATGACGAAAGAATATCGTTTCCGGCAATTGCGGTGGAAAAAAACGTTCCAAGTTTTTGGCTATGTGACTGCGAAGTAGCATTGGCAGGCATGCATTGAGCATAGATGATCAAGGGAACAACAACAAGTGCCTTCTGGTTGTTTTATGTTGTTTTTGTTAGAATCAACAGCAGATATGCCAGATATAACACCATCGATTATTCAGCATGTTGCATCGCTTGCGCACATCCCCCTCACTCCTGCCGAGGAAAAATTGTTTGCACAAGGGTTTACTACAACTATGAAAGTGGTAGATCAGTTAAACTCTGTTGATGTACAACATATCGAACCACTTCATCAAGTAACAGGACTGTGGAATGTCTTGCGCGATGATGAAGTAGATGCATCGCGCATGTTCACACAAGAACAGGTGTGTATGAATGCGCATCAAAGTCATAACGGATACATCGTGGTTGAACAAATTTTGGATCAGAAATAGTATGGGAACGCTTCACACACTCACACTCGCACAAACATTACACAAACTTGCAGAAAAAGAAATAACGCTTGCAGATTTGTATCGTGATATTGACACGCAAGTTGATGTATTCAATACAAAGTTAAACGTGTATCTTACGCGCAATGAGCAAGCACTTTCTCAGGCACAAGAGCGCGCGTGCCTTCCACTTTGCGGAATTCCACTTGCGATAAAAGATAATTTTTTAACAAAAGGTATTCGAACTACTGCGTCATCAAAAGTGTTAGATACATTTATACCTCCATACGAATCCACTGTGACATCGCGCCTTCAACAAGCTGGCGCGGTCATCTATGGAAAAACAAACATGGACGCGTGGGCACATGGATCAAGTACTGAAACGTCTGATTATGGCCCAACAAAAAATCCACGTAATCCTGAATACTTGCCAGGAGGATCGTCTGGTGGGAGTGCGGCCGCTTTAGCTGAAAACATGTGCATTGCTGCCATGGGTTCAGAAACTGCAGGATCAATTCGCCAGCCATCTGCATGGTGCGGAACGGTTGGACTTAAACCAACCTATGGACGTGTAAGTCGGGCCGGTGTTGTTGCTATGGGATCTTCTTTAGACTCTCCTGGCCCTATGGGAAAAACGGTTGAAGACACTACAATTCTTTTTGATGCTATTGCAGGACATGATAAGTATGACGGCACAACATCGACACAGCATCCACCAAAACTATATAACGCACTCAAAAAAGGAGTGCGGGGGATGCGCATTGGTATTGCATATATAGATCATGCGGACATTAAGGGAACTCCCGCGGCACACTCTATAGAACAAGCGGCAAAAGTGTTTGAATCTCTTGGTGCACGCGTGGAGCATGTTCCACTTTCATCCACACTCAAAAACAACACCATGTTGACACCAGACTACGCCATTGGCGTGTACACCGTTGTACAACGTGGGGAAGTAAGTAGTAACTTGGGCAGATATGACGGTATTCGATACGGAAATCCTCGCTCATGTTTTGGTGATGAAGCAAAACGGCGCATCATGCTTGGAACATTTACACTCTCCAAAGGATATGCGGACAAGTATTACATCAAGGCTCAACAAGTACGTAATCTGTACTTCAAAAACTATGCACAACTTTTTTCTTCCTATGACATATTGATTTCACCAACATCTCCTGGTTTTGCACTCAAACTTGGTGCAACCAAAGACAATCCCATGTTTGGAGAACTGGAAGACATGCTCGTTGAACCGAGCTCTCTTTCTGGTCTTCCAGGAATAAGTGTGCCATGTGGACATGATTCCAAAACCAATCTTTATCTAGGTCTCAATATTATTTCTTCGCATTGGAATGAAGAAAAAGTAACTCGTGCAGCATACGCGTTTGAACAACACACCTCATGGAATAGTTGGATTGGAGATCACACATGAGCACCTCATCACGCACACCAATCATTGGTATGGAAATTCATGTTGAACTCAAAACACGAAGTAAAATGTTTTGCGGATGCAAAAATGACCCTTTTCATGCACCAAAACCAAACATCTATACATGTCCAGTATGTTTGGGGATGCCAGGAGGACTTCCTGTCGCAAACAAAAAGGCAGTGGAATGGACCATAACATTGGGGTTAGCGCTTGGATGCACAATTGCGAGACTCAGCAAATTTGATCGCAAGCACTACTTTTATCCAGACTTGTCTAAGGGATATCAAATTTCGCAGTATGACCAGCCGCTTTGTGAACATGGCGTTGTACATACCGAGTTTGGCGATATACGTATTCGACGCGTTCACCTGGAAGAAGATACCGGCAAGTTGCAGCACACGACAGTAGATGGAAAAAAAGTGTCTTTGATCGATTTTAACCGCTGCGGCGTTCCATTGGTTGAGATCGTCACCGAGCCTGACATTCATTCAAGCGAACAAGCAAAAGCGTACGCAAAAAAGATTCAGCAAATCGTGCGCACCTTAGATATTTCTGATGCAGACATGGAAAAAGGAAGCATGCGATTGGAGGCAAATATTTCTTTGGCCGATGATCCTACAGTTCTTCCAAACTACAAAGTTGAAGCAAAAAACATTAACTCATTCCGATTTTTGGAGCAAGCAATTGTGTTTGAAACCGAACGACAAACAGAAATTTTGGATGATGGCAACATTCCAACACAAGAAACGCGCGGATGGAGTGAAACAAAACACGCAACCATTGCACAGCGCACAAAAGAGGATGCCGAGGATTATCGATACTTTCCCGATCCCGATTTACCCCCACTGAAGTTTGATGACGCATATATTGAGTTACTTCGCAATAATTTACCCGAACTTCCAGAAGCACTGCAAGCACGATATGAATCTCTGGGTATTACATCTGCATTTGCCACACTTTTGAGTTCTCCGGAATATGATTCAAACATTGTTGATGAGGCACTACATCTTGGAAAAAAGAATGGGGTAGAAGCAAACAATATTGCATCGGTGATCATCAATAAAAAAATTGATACATCAAAAACATCTGCAAAAGAAATTGTACGCATAACAACAGAAATGTATACAAAAGATATTGTAGATGGAACAGAGATTGCATCTGCGGTACATGTAGTCATTCAAGAACAACCCAAGGCAGTTGGAGATTATAAATCTGGAAAACAACAAGTCATTGGATTTTTGTTGGGCATGGTGATGAAAAAAATTGGAAAGAAAATCGACACAAAAATTGTGCAAGAAATGTTGATGAAAGTACTTCAGTAACATGATGTCGTCCATTTTTACTCTTCTTACCATTATTCAAGGATTTATTTCACAAAGCATTGGAGTGTATGCAATTTTAAAGGGTGGATATCGCCCTCAACGCATGACACGTTTTATTTACCTGCTTATGAATGTGTTATTTATTGGCACTCTCTTCGCACAAGGAAGTTATGGTGCACTTGCACTCGCAACCATGCAAGCAATAGGAACAGTGGTTATTTTTCTTCTCTCGCTTAAATTTGGAATAGGAGGAACTAATCGTTTAGACTTTGTGACGTTTGCAGGATTTGTAATCTCTTTAATCGCATGGAAAATTACATCGAATCCAACACTCGCGCTCTATCTCTCTATACTGACTGATTCGATTGGCTTTATTCCAACCATTGAAAAAACTTGGCGCATGCCAGAAACAGAAGATTGGCGCTTTTATTTTTCCGACGTACTTGCGGGATTGTTTAGCATGCTCGCACTCACACGCTTGAATATTGAGGATCTTGCATTTCCTTTGTATATTTTTGTTCTGAATGCATTGGCAGTCGTCATGATTGTGGGTCGAGGTAAAATACTTCATGTAAAAAAGAAAAAAGGAATGAGGTAATGAAAAATATTATTAAATGTATGAGCATATGAATTTTGAGCGTAAATCTGTTTCAAAAATTCTTACAACTTCCTTCTGGGTTTCTTCCTTTTTATTTCTTGTGAATGTCTCACGACACGCATTTAATGGAAATGTCGCAAAGGAGATAAAAGAGCCTGCACAAGGAAGGTGTCAAACATGTCACAGAGAAGTTGGATATAAAAATCTCATTGCCTCACATACATGGCATGGATCACAAAAAAAAGAAGATGGAATTGCACAGTGCAAGCGCTGTGAAACAGAGTTTCACTTAAAACACTTTTCTTGTCCTAAAAAAATTAATTTGAATGCATTTGAAAATGGAACAGTTATTTGGGGACATTTTACTCATCTTGATGAAGAGGGTCAAATTTACTTGTATGATACATATAAAAAAGAAATTGACGAATTAAGAGAACGATATCTTTAACGCAATATCTTTAGCGCTTTTCATTGTCTCTTTCACATTTTTTCTGTACACTATTTTTGTATGTCCTCACACTCCTTTGTTCACCTTCACGTTCACACTGAATATTCCCTTCTTGACGGGCTAAGTAAAATCCCTAAGCTCATGGAACGCGCAAAAGAATATCATCAACCCGCCATTGCGATGACCGATCATGGTAACATGCACGGCGCAATTCATTTTTACAACTATGCCAAAGAAAAGGGAATTAAGCCCATCATTGGCATGGAGGCATACGTTGCCACACACGCGCACACAGATAAACAACCACGCGTAGGTGCAGATCAGTTTCATCTCCTTCTTCTTGCAAAAGATTTTGCTGGATACAAAAATTTGATGAAACTCACCTCTATTGCGCATTTGGAGGGGTACTCGTACAAACCTCGTATCGACTTCAATCTTCTTAAAGAGCATCACGAGGGAATCATTGCAACATCAGGATGTTTGGCGAGTGAGTTTAGTCAACTCATTATAGAAAATAAGCGTGATGAGGCTATAGCAAAAATTAAACAGTATCGAGAACTTTTTGGCGATGATTTTTATCTTGAAATTCAAGCCCATCCGCACATCAAAGAGGTGGGTGAGATGGCAAAAGAAATGGTAAAAATTTCACGCGAACTCGGCATTCCACTTGTTGCAACAAATGACGTGCACTATGTTGATGCTGATGATGCAGAAGCGCAAGACGTTCTTCTTGCAGTGCAAACACGAAAAGTGGTGAGCGATACTAATCGCATGTCCATGATTACCTCGCCCGATTTTTATTTACGCAACACAGATGAAATGTATCAGCTATTCGCTCAACACCCGGATGCACTCCAAAACACATTACACATCGCAGATAAATGCAATGTTGATATTCCTATTGGAAAATGGATTCTTCCTGTGTATCCACTGCCAAAAGGAGAAACATCTGAATCATGGTTTAAAAAAATGGCGCATGAAGGGTTAAAAAAGAGATTTGATCACATTACGGGCGATACCATCAAACGTCTTGATTACGAACTTGAAACTATTTGCAACAAAGGCTTTGCCACATACTTTTTGATTGTGCAAGATTTTGTGAACTGGGCAAAAAACAATGGCATTTATGTTGGTCCTGGTCGTGGGTCTGCCGCAGGATCATTGGCTGCATACTGCTTAAACATCACAAACATGGATCCTCTTCAACATGGTCTCCCATTTGAACGGTTCATGAATCCAGAACGTCCTACTCCTCCTGATATTGATATGGATTTTGCTGATCTTCGCCGTGACGAAGTTATTCATTACGTAACACATAAGTATGGTGAAGACAAAGTTGCACAAATCATTACATTTGGCGCAATGGAAGCACGCGCTGCTATACGCGATGTTGGTCGTGCACTGGGTATGCCGTACAGTGACCCCGATCGCATTGCCAAACTTATTCCACAAGGCGAGGATATTCAAACCGCTTTAGATACCGTCCCAGAGCTTCGTGAATATTATAAACAGGAAAAATTTAAAAAACTTCTTGATTTATCGCGCAAGGTAGAAGGAAACGTACGCCATAGTAGTGTGCACGCCGCGGGTATTGTGATTTCTGACAAACCGCTCATGGAATACACACCTATCATGCGCGAGTCTGGAGAAGGAAAAATCATCACGCAATATGACATGAAAGCGCTTGATCGCAATGTTTCAGACAACGCTATTGGACTTCTTAAAATGGACTTTTTAGGACTACGTAATCTTTCTATCTTAGGCGAGGCAATTGCAATTATTGACGCAACACATCATATACATGTTGATTTAACAAAAATTCCTATTGATAACCCCGACGTATACAAGCTCCTTTCCAGCGGTGAAACAACTGGGGTGTTCCAACTCGAGTCTGCCGGCATGCGTCGTGTTGCGCGCACATTAAAACCAAACGTGTTTTCAGATATTACCGCTATGGTTGCATTGTACAGACCTGGCCCTATGGATCTTATTAATGATTTTATCCAGAACAAACACTATCCCGACCGCATTCAGTATCCACATAAATCGCTTGAACCTGTATTAAAAGAAACGTATGGTATTTTGGTCTACCAAGAGCAGGCACTACAAATTGCAAACGTGCTAGCGGGATATTCTTTAGGTGAAGCAGATATTTTGCGCCGCGCCATTGGAAAGAAAAAAATTGAAATCATGGAGCAACAGCATGCTGAATTTGTAACGCGCTCTGTAAAACAGGGTTCCACAAAAGAAGTTGCCGAAAAGGTGTGGAGTTACATTGAAAAATTTGCAGGATACGGATTCAACAAAGCGCACGCCGCATCGTATGCCATGATCGCATACCAGACTGCGTACATGAAAGTAAAGTATCCCGTTGAGTATATGACCGCGCTTTTATCTATTGAAAGTAATGCACGAAGCGCAAATAGTGAAGAAAAAATTTCAGTTGGCGTGCAAGAGTGTCAACGCATGAAGATTGTACTTTTGCCACCAGACATCAACGCATCACATAAAAACTTTTCAATAGAAAAACATGAAACATCGCTCAATCACATGGCTATTCGATTTGGATTTAGCGCTATCAAAAACGTAGGAACTGCCGCCATAGAAGCCATTCTTGATGCGCGCAAAGCGGGTCCATTCCAAAGTTTTACCGACTTTCTTTTACGTATTGATGCGCGAAAAGTCAATAAAAAAGTATTAGAGTGTCTCATTAAAATTGGATGTTTTGATCCATTTGCAAATCGTGCCACACTTCTTGCGCGTATGGAGGAGGTACGCGCAAAATTGCAAAAGTTTGATACAAATGAAAAAGGGCAAGACAATCTTTTTGCCGCACTCAATACGCAAGCACATAAAGAAGTAAAAGACACATTTCAAAAAGAACCCGAGTACCCTCAGGCAGAGTTGCTATCTTTTGAAAAAGAATTATTTGGATTTTACTTTACTGAACATCCCATGGCCTCGGCGCTTAAAGCTGTTGCAAAGTCTGCCACAAAAACAATTTCAGAGTTAGACATTTCTGTCCACAAAAATATTGTGATTTGGTTGGGTGGTATTGTGACCTCTTGGAGAATGGTTGTGACAAAAGCAAAAGGACTTGAGATGGGTTTTGGTGTGCTTGATGATGGAACAGGTCAGATCGAGTTTGTTGTGTTTCCAAAAGTATTTGCAACCGCAAAACCACTGCTTGTTGTGGATAACGTGTTGTTGCTGAAAGGAAAAATTGAAGATCGTGAGGGCAAGCCCACATTTTTGGTTGATGTGGTTAAAGCGCCTGACATTGATGAGGATTTGAGTGTAAAAAAAGATGAAAACACTGTTGAGCTTGAAATTCCGCGCGGTGTAGATCAAGAAACACTACAAAAAGTAGGGAAGGTATTAAAGTCACATCCAGGAGATAAATCTATGATTGTGATTATTCCCAACGGTGTTGAAGCAAAACGTATGAAGTTACCATACACTGTAGAGTGGAGTGAAAAGGTGCAAAAAGAAGTGGAAAAACTGTTACAGTAAATTCCGCATTGCAAACTCCATATTGCCCAGATCTAACCCTAAGTTGTATAATTGCCTATGCCTCAAGATACACATTCCCATTCTAAGCAACGCAAATACATTTTTGTCTCTGGTGGCGTCCTTTCTTCTCTTGGTAAAGGCATCACCACTGCATCCCTTGCACTTCTCCTCAAGTCTCGAGGATATACTGTTACTGTAGTCAAGTGTGAAAACTATCTCAACGTTGATTCCGGACTCATCAACCCCATTGAGCATGGTGATCCGTTCCTTTGTGAGGACGGCACCGAGGCAGACATGGACTTAGGAACGTACGAAAAATTCCTTGATCAAAACATGGGAAAACACAACTTTGTCACACTTGGGCAAATTTACAAAACCGTTATTGATCGGGAGCGTGCATTTGGATACAACGGTGAAGACGTAGAAATGCCACACGTATGCGATGAAATCATTCGCCGCATCAATGAAGCAGGAGAAAAAGAAGATGCCGACATCATTATTACTGAACTTGGTGGCACTGCAGGTGAATATTTAAATGTGTTGTACTACGAAGCCTCACGCATTTTGGAGTATCGTAATAATCAACATGTCATTCATGTACATGTCAGTTATCTTCCAACCCCTCCGCACATTCATGAACCAAAAACAAAACCAACACAACTTTCTGTGCAACGCTTAAATGCTATGGGAATTCAACCCAATTTTATTGTTGCTCGATCCGAAACTCCTATGGATGAGAGACGTCGGGAACGCTTTGCGTTCTTCTGCAACGTCAAACCACATCACATTATTACAAATCCAGATGTATCATCGGTATACGAGGTTCCACTTCTATTCGCTGAACAAAAGTTTGATGAAAAAATCTTACATGAACTCGATTTACCACTCAACACACTTCATCTTGAAACATGGAAACGCATGGTAAAGTCACTTTCTGCACCAAAGACCTCGTCTGTCACGATTGGTATTGTTGGCAAATATCTTGCAACAGGGGATTACCAATTGCGCGATTCATATGCCGCGTTGTATGACGCACTTACTCATGCCGCAAATCATTGCACTACATTGCTCAATATTGTGTGGATAAACAGTAAAGAACTTGAAGGAGCATCAGAAGCAGAAACGCAACGCATCCTTGGTCAATGTCACAGCATTATTGTTCCGATCGGATGGGGAGCGCGTGGTGTTGAGGGAAAAATTCGAGCCATTCAGTATGCGCGCGAACATAAAGTTCCATATTTAGGGTTGTGTTACGGGATGCAACTTGCAGTAGTGGAGTTTGCGCGCCATGTGTTGGGATGGAAAGACGCACATACCACCGAGGTTAATGAACACACCAAACACCCTGTCATTCACATGATTCCTGAACAAAATCGTGTATTAGAAAACCGCGCGTACGGCGGCACTATGCGCCTTGGGGGATGGGACTGCACTGTTACTCCTCACACACTCGCACATGCGCTATACAAACATGAAAACGTGTCTGAACGACATCGTCACAGATGGGAATTTAACGACACATACGCAGATGAGCTCACCAAAGCGGGGCTTATAATATCTGGAAGATCAATCAAAGAACAACTTGTAGAGCTTATCGAGCTTCCACATGCAGTACATCCATTCTTTTTAGGAACACAAGGGCATCCAGAGTACAAGTCTCGACCACTGCATCCACACCCATTCTTTATTGGGCTTATAGAGGCCGCACGCACGTATGAAAAGAACAACCGTACATGAGCAACAATACCTCCTGTTAACTTGGGAGGATGCTGGCAAATACATGCTTGATCTTGCACGTAAAATTCTTGAAGATAAAAAAGAGTACGACCGCATTATTGCGCTTGCTAAAGGCGGGCTAACCTGGTCACGCGCGCTATGTGACTATCTTGGTTTAGAAAATCTAAGCTCTATTCAAATCACTTTTTACACTGGCATTGGAAAAACAGCAAAAACACCAGTCATCACCCAATCCCTTCCCATTTCTATTAAAAATGAGCGCGTTCTTATTTTTGACGATGTGGCCGATTCAGGAGAAACACTCGAGCTGGCAAAAACATACGCCAACATGCATGGGGCAAAAGAAGTTGATGTGGCCACACTTGTAACAAAAACGTGGACTGTACATAAACCACAGTATTTTGCTATTGAATCTGGAGAATGGGTTATTTTCCCACATGAAATTCGAGAATCTATTGAGATTCTTACCTCGATGTGGAAAGAACGAGGTGATACGCCAAAAGCCATTGTAAAACAACTCAAACACATCGGAATTCAAGAAGAAGAAATCGTCCTGTTTTCCAATCTTGTTTAGAATGATCTCATCTGCTACAATTCCTCCCTATGGCAAAGTATTTTACATATAACGACCAACAAGTTTCTGTTGGCGACACCGTTCGTATCCACGTCAAAATTGGCGAGGAAGACGGTAAAATTCAGACCCAGGCGTACGAGGGTATCGTTATTGCCATTGATGGCAGAGAATCAAACAAATCATTCACCGTCCGCAAACTCGCAGCAGATGGTGTTGGAGTTGAGCGTATTTTTCCAGTTGAGTCACCTTCCATCATCAAGTTTGAGATCAAACGTAAAGGCGATGTTCGCCGCGCAAAGTTGAACTACTTGCGCACACGCATTGGTCATGGCGCAACAAAAGTTAAAGAGTCATTTGACGAGGCCTCTGCAAAAGCCTAATTTTTTACCACACACAACAGTAATACGTGGACATGATGGAGAATCGTGCGCCGTTGCATATTTGATATCCAAAGGATATATCGTTCTTGCGCGAAATACGCGTACACGATTTGGAGAGATTGATATTATTGCTCAAAAAAATGGTTATACACATCTTGTTGAGGTAAAACAACGATCATCCCACACATATGGGACGCCAGAAGAGGCCCTCACACGCATAAAACGCATGAAACTTATTCGGCTTGCGCATTGGCTGGAGCTTGCGTATCCCGATTGCGAGGTCTGTATCGATGTGATCGCCGTTGATGGCAACCGCGTATCAGTGCATCTACAAAACATCGAGTTTGCATGATAGAATATCTGGTGTTTTGGGTCCGTAGCTCAGTGGTAGAGCAGGAGCCTTTTAAGCTCTGTGTCATGAGTTCGATCCTCATCGGACCCACAAACTCTGTTTAGAAAGACTGTTTCATGACGAGTATTGCTTCGCAATGCTCACCATCATGTCTCGCGACATCTAAACGGGGTGGTTGGCCCCATCGTCTAGAGGCCTAGGACGTCAGGTTTTCATCCTGAAGATCTCCGGTTCGAATCCGGATGGGGTCACAAAAGTTGAATCTTCAACACCAAAAGCCTGAATTAGTTGGAACAATCCACCAATTCCAGGGTTCGAAAAGAAATAGCCTTCTCTGGTCTTTGCAACGTAAAGACCTCCAGGCAAGATAAAGTTCTGGATTTTCTTCCTAATCTCGAATGGTGCGTCATACCAGACTTTTTCTGCGGTTTGAATAAAGCTCTCCGCATAGGCCAAAAGCAAATTCACGTCTATCTCTTCACCATGAGTCTCACGCAATGACATTTTGGCCATACTCAGCTTCGATTCAGCCTCTTCAATAGCATTCTTGAAAGTATCATTTTTCAACACTCCTTGCTTGCCTTGGTCAATGACAAATTTAAGTTCTTTCTCAAGTTGCTGTACATCTTCTAGTTTCCGTAAATACTCACCCTTTAGGTCTATTTCTCTTGCTTTGTAGCGGTCCAGGAATCTCTCCTGGAACCGCTTTACAAACTCCTCAGTCGGCTTAATCTGCTTTAGATACGCAGCAAACTCATTCTCAAGCTTGAGACGTCTGTATGTTTTGCGATACAGCTTGCACTTGCTGTTTTTACAAAAGTAGTGCGGGTGTTTAGTCTTACGCGCAGAATTTGAAAACTGAGCTGTCAGAGGTTCTTTGCAGTCAGCACACTTTAAGGTGTGCTTGAGCGAGAACTCTGGATTGTCATATTGTCTCTGCCCACCACTAGTGCCATTTGATTTCTTGTGCAGAATATACTGGCACTTTTCAAACAAACTTGGCTTAATCAGTACTTTATGCTTCCCTTGAATGTGCCTACCATCCTCGTGAACCAAAATACCCATGTAGTAGCGATTATTAAGAGTGTTATTCACTGTTTGAGGTGAGAATTTGATAGTCCTTCCCTTGTAGTCTTTCAACTTTTTGGCACTGTACTCTTTAGAGAGGTCAAACTGTGAGACTGTACCAGTAGAGAAAGCTGTAAAGAGGTCGACAATCGCTTGTTCAAGTCCTGGGTCTGGCACGTGTGCCTTCACTTTTTCGTCTTTTTGACGAATCGACATATACCCGAGTGGTGGATGCCACGGCCACATACCTTCTTCAACCCGTCGCCAAAGAGCGGCTTTGACGCGCTCGGATTTAACCTCATTATCAAATTGAGCAAGGGCAGCCAAAATACCTTCGGTCAATTTACCCATAGGAGTTTCATCAATCGGTTCAGTTGCAGAGCGCAGTAAAATACCAAGCTTTAAAAGTTCAGCTCTCAGGTAATGGTGCATTGCTTGGTCTCTGGCAAAACGGTCAAGCTTGTAGACCACGAGAACATCAAACTTTCCTTTGTTGGCTTTACAGAACTCCAAGAGCTCGGCTACTCTCCTCGTATTGGTGGTCTTGGCTGAAACCGCTTCATTCTTTTCAACGAGTACCACTTTCCACTCATTGAGTTTACAAAAGTCTCGGCAAGCCTTGTCCTGAACAGCTATTGATGTACCACCAATTTGCTTATCATCGCTAAACCTGAGGTAAAGGCAAGCTCTATTAATTCTGATTGTCTCGTTTTTCTTTTTCATACTTTCCTTTAATTATTATAATTTCAACTTTGCTATTTAAAAGGTCTAGTTGCCTGATGTCTCACCGCCCTTCATTTTCAGCTTATTAGTATTAAGCTCTCCTGAGCGATACTTCGCTATGAAGGTGTCGATAATCAGGTCAATAAAAGAATCGACCAGAACATCGAGCTCATCGCTCGTTACTTTGTACTGTTGGGCAGGGAAAGATTGGGGAATTGTTGAACCGGCCGACTCGCAACGACCGTTAGAACGCCTTTCCGACATAGTGAATGCTCCCGCGCTTCACTAGTCACACAGGGAGAGTTACAGAAGTAAGCTCAAAAAGGCGTGTCTAGATTGCAGTTTTTTGTAATAAAAAATGCTTGTAAAGTGGTTTATACCACGAGCTCAAAAAAAGTCAATTAAGCCCTATTCATAGCTCTTATTAGTAGGAATGAATAGTTACTCATGACTACTACGTATGAGTAAGGGGTATGAGTAGTAACCTATAATAGTCATTATCTATATAGCTTATCTCGATGTTCATTCTTCATAGTTGTTGTATTGATTATCTTACCAATCAAATTACTCTGAATCTGTTCACTTAAGAAGTGCTGCACGCGATAGTTAGTCTGCTCCCTAAATTCCTGAAGAAAGTAGAGGTCAACCAATATTTCGAACTCTTCGTCCCAAGTTACTACTAAGTCATCTAACGTTTCCCATATATTGTCATTTTCGTAATCGCTTGGCCAAGGATACGGTTGTTTAAATTTTATTTCCCAGGCTTCATAAAAATATGGATTTATCCCATTTCTGGCTGCATAAAGCTCTCTATCTACCTGAGCTTCTCTTGCTAATCGCTTACTCACTCGGCCGTCTTTTATTCTACGACTGGAGGCGTCAGTACGCTCGCTCGAAGAGTCTCGCTCTGAACCACGAGAAAGAAAGTCAGTAGTGTTTGTTTCTTTATTTACACTGGTTTGCTCCAAACCAGAATAATGATTACTAGATGGATTACTTACTCTGTGTTTACTATCTGGTATAGGTCGGACAACGGTGTCTTCAGCATTTGAGGTTACTGGTGAATCCATTTGACACTCTTGGCCAATGTCTTGACAGAGTGAGCACTCCTCACGGCTACATTTCGGAGAGTACCACTTCGTACGGTCGTATTTATGCTTGTTATAGTTCCCAGAGATAACTAGTTCTTTATCTTCCAGCTTTTGCAGACATCGAGCAATTTTTCGCTCATTCATCCAAGGAAAAATTTCTTCGAATCTCCTAGCGCTGTTGTATGTCCAGTAGTGTCCATCATGGTAACTCTCCTGGTCATCAGCCTCTTCCTTGCGGGTAACCCAGTACACAATATTATTAAAGATAATGGCAGTGTCCGTACCGACAGACTTGGCCACTTGAGGGTCAAATAACATCTTTACTTTATCTTTAGAAACAAAGTCTGAAGTGTTCATAGCTACTACAATCCCTCGGCTCGCCAGCCGCTAGTTATTAGGATTGCATGTAGCTAGAACTAAAAGGGATTCTGCGTAGAATCCAGGGAAGTCTAGTAAGTCACTATTTTAAGGACTGAATGCTTGAACCGCAATATGTGGTTAACCGACAAAGTATCGACTTAGGTGCTCTGCTTTCTGCTTATTAACTAATAATCGCTTAAATCTTCTAGTCGGCTGTCCTTTATGGAAAAATTTGACCCTCTGCATACCATCAAAAACGGCTCCGGCTCGCTCTTCAGCATCAAAGCACCTCACAAGCAATCTACTGCTTCCACCAGTCACTTGAGAGATATAGCGGAGATTTGAGCACTCGCGGCAACGTAAGTGAGTACCAGTTTCATTAAGGTATAGCATTCCAACACGTTTCGCACACAACACACATTTAAACCATGGTCGTGAGCCACCAAAGTAACACTTGGTTCGTACAGTATTCACGAAATATGGCATCTGATTGCCACGACTATCAGTTAGGCTAAGTTGCGCAACCGGATGACGATAGCTCACTAGGCTTTTAATACTTGAAACAGAAATTTGAGGAGTAGTCTCAACCACTCTTTTGTTGGAGCTCATAATGAATTGTGCCTAAATCAATAAGGATAAAGGCTGTAAATCGAGACTATCACACTACAGTTGATAGGTTGTCACAAAGGGTAAGCTACTGATAACTGATGATTCATCTACACTACAAAAAGAAGGGTGACCAATAAAATGAGTTGGCTTACCGTCCTTAGAGTGTGGTTGTGTTATAGCAGCATATCTACCAGCTTTACGAACTTTTAAGGTAATCGCTCCTACCTGCACAATGGTTATGTATTGGTGTGAAGTGAGATACGCAACCATCACCATAGCACCTGACTCAGGGATGAAATCAGATGGTGGGTTGAGGCAAGAAACATTGAACGCTTTGATTGTTTCTTTGAGCGTGTCAGTCACGCCTAGTTCATCTGTTTTTAGCCTAAGACTATACTCATCCCAAAATTGGTCATGCAGTCTCTTGGCAACAAAAGGGTCTTCTACTGGCCGATACACTGTAATTAACCTATCACCAGGCTCAACAATATCAGTTCTTTGGTCAAGAAAATCACTTGGTAGTATCTCAATTTTGGCAGTACGGTGTGGTGTGATGTAGTAGTCACTGTATGTCATGGGAGAAGTGTCTTTTTAGCATATAGTATGCAACCCATCCCGTGGTTATCAAAAATAATGATTTGACTGCATCATCTCCAAACAGGAGTAATAGTACTCCATTCAGAGTATTCAGTGCTACCAACACACCAGCCACCTTCAACTGAGACTTAGGAGCAAGTGCTGTACTTAGCAGTATTTGAGTGAACCCCCAATCCATACATTGCAAAAGGAATAAACGCTTGTGCCAAAACACCCTTGGGCAAAGGGATATTCCATGTTGGACCAACATAAAAAAGAGTAAAAAACGGAATAATAGAAAATGCACCAATAGCTAATATCCATCGCAACCAATGTGGCCATCTCTCAATTGATGTTCCAGTCGCTAGGTCTTTGCTGTTGTTAGTAGTCGTCCCCATCTGTAACTCCTTTCAGTTAATGACCAGGAGCTACAAAAAGCCCCCGCCGGGTTAAGGGATTTTTCCCCATGCAAGTTTCCCTGCACGACCTACAACAGTTCCCCCAGCGAGGGGTTTTAATGTTGTAGGTTTTTCGACCATATCCAGCTCCGAAGAACTGGGGTTAGGTCATGGTTAACTTGTGCGAGTATTATACCAATAATCGCTTACTTGAGATAACGCAAAATGAGATAATAAGGGCATGTCAATTCTACTCACCGAAGATTTCGTTCAAGAGCAAATAGTGAAATACCTTGCTGAAAATGGCTGGAGTAAAAGCCTCAAAGCAAAAGGCTTGCGTGAACATGGCGTAGACATCAAAGTACGCAATGACAAATTTGCTCGCTACTGGCTAATTGAAGTGAAGGGTGATGCCAGTCCCAAGGCTAAGTCACCGCGCTCAGCCAGAGAGGTTAATTTTAATTTGGCACTCGGGCAAATAATGACCAGAATGCATTCAAATGGGGCTCGTGGCTATAAATACCGTTATAAGTATGGCGTAGGTTATCCAGCGTCGTTCAAAAGTATTGTAGTACGCAGACTTCCTTTTGACGTGTGTGACAAACTCAATCTCTACGTATTTTTTGTGGATGAAGCAAGGTCTGTGGAACTCTTGAGCTGGCAAAATTTAAAAAAGCTTCAAAGTATATCACTTTAGCATATATTGCTCTTCCGAATCGAGCCATCCATTGCTAGAATGAGTATTATGAATACGGTGAAAATGGACGGCCAATTATTTAATACACAAGAAGAGCTTCTTCAACTGCTTCAAGAACAATTCCCAGAGGTTTTCTCTGATGGCAAAGTAGATGCTGAAAAACTTAAACGAACTTTAGGTGAAAAAGTTGAAACTGGTTCAGAGCGCTATGGATTAACCTGGGCTGGAAAATCAAACTGCTTCCGTGAGATTCAAAAAACCACAACCGCTACTTTAGCACCAGTTCCTGAGCAGTCAGTGGATTTTGACACAACGAAAAACCTATTTATTGAAGGCGATAACCTTGAAGTTTTGCGTGTATTACAACGTTCATATTATGGCAAGGTCAAAATGATTTACATTGACCCACCATACAATACAGGTAATGACTTCATTTATGATGACAACTTCAAACAAGATAGGACTGAATATGAAGCTGCATCTGGTCAAAAGAATACTAACGGCGACTTATTAAAAGACAATGCTTTGCGCCGCAATACTCGTGATAACGGTCATTACCATTCCGATTGGTTGAACATGCTGTATCCTCGGCTATTTTTGGCTCGAAACTTACTACGTCGTGATGGCGTGATTTTCGTCAGCATTGATGATAATGAAGTTGCAAATCTTCGATTGATAATGGATGAAATTTTTGGCGAGGAGAATTTTATTGGCCAAATAGCTGTTCAACTGAATCCCAGAGGAAGACATTTGGATAAATTTATTGCTCGTACTCATGAATATATTTTGGTGTATGCAAAAAATGTTAATAGCAAAATCACTTTTGGCCTAGAAAAAGGCGAAGAAATGTTGAGCGAGTACAACAAAAGTGATGAAAACGGTAAATATAGAGAGCTTGAATTGAGAAACAGAAATCCTGCCTTTAATAGTCAAACTCGCCCCAACCTTTATTACCCTATTTATGTTAATCCCTTAGATGGTTTAGTTGCACTTAAAAGTGACAAAAACTACACGGAAGAAGTGTTCCCAAAGAATTCAACCGGAGGTGACAGTTGTTGGACGTGGAGCAAAACAAAATTCATGAAAGACGTTAAATTACTTATTGCAAGGAAGGCGAACGGGAGTGGATGGCGAGTGTTTAGAAAAGACTACTTGATAAAAGATGATGGGAGTATCGCAACTACTTTGCCAAAATCTATTTGGCAAGACAAAGACATTAACAATGACTACGGAAAAAAAGCCATTCAAGAATTGTTTGATGGCAAAACACTGTTTGATTTCCCAAAATCACCTGGATTGATTAAAAGATTAGTTCAAATGTGTACTAATGATAACGATGTTATTTTAGATTTCTTTGCTGGTTCTGCTACAACTGCTCAAGCAGTCTTTGAGCTAAATCATGAAGAGGAAACCCAACGTCAATTTATTATGATTCAACTTCCTGAACAAGTTGATGGTGAAGCAGATGAGAATCTTCTAGGTTTTAAAAACATTGCCGACATCGCCAAAGAACGAATTAGAAGAGTGTCGAAAAGAATAAATAATTCAATCTCAGAAACTGGAAGTGTAGTTACCTTAGACCTTGGCTTCAAAGTCTTCAAACTCAAAGAAAGCAACTTTGCTCAATGGAATGGTTTAATAAGCTCTGCAGAGCAACTTTCTGAGCAACTTTCATTAGCTGTCGAAAACGTAAACCTAAACACAGAACAAATAAATATTCTTTCCGAGCTTATCCTAAAGAGTGGTCTCGAATTAACGGAATCAGTCGTGAGCGCAGAACAAAATGGAGTAACTTACTTCATTGTCGGAGATAACACGTTAATTACTTGTCTTGGTGGCGTAGTCACTAAAGAATTTATTGATTACTTAGAGCAACTTAAACCTTCCAAAGTTATCTTTTTAGAAAAAGTCTTTGCCAATAACGATGACCTAAAGACAAATACTATTTTGAATTTGGAACGGGCCAATATTGATTTCAAGGTTATATAAATATGAGTAAAAAGGTACATGTCTTAGACCTAGACGAAATGGCCACCAGGAAAAAGATAGTTGTTCAAGCATCCGAAAAACAATTGGCAGAAATAAAAAAGTTGATTCCTTCCCTGTCTGGCGAAGATACTGTTAAAGCAAAAGAAAATGACGTCTTTGAGCTTTGCCCCCAGGTTATTCAGGCAGACTCATCGAAACTGTTGGCAAAAGTGACCATTGGAGACATTGCTGAAAAAACGCGTAGAAAAGAAAATGTAGAAGATTTTGAGAATAGCGAAGATTTTTACAAAAATGCATCTACAAAAAAAGGATTTAAGATAATTAGTGATGAATTCTCGGATGAGAGAAACGTAAGACTCTACCGTGGCTTTAATTTGATTGAAACTAAGTGGCGACAGTTGGTAATATCTCAATTAGGACTTGAAACAGTTAATCAAGCTCCTAGTCCAACTAACTATCAAACCAAAATTCCTGACCACAAAATCTCACAATATGTACTGAGTGAATTTTTTGAACACTTCCTTTATCAGCCAGCTTCTGAAACATACATTCGGGAGAGATGGGGAGAAAGCGAAAAAACAGAGGAAGACGTGATTCGCTTATTCAAGTTAACAAGAATTGATGAATTTATTTTTCCACTAGATGCTGGCGAGCTCAAAGAATTACAAAAAGCTAGAAATAAATGTATGCATTTCAGAGTAATTCCAGTGAGCGAGTATATCGGTGCTGTAGAGAAAATTAACAAATACTTGAAAATTGAAGCTCAAAAGGAGTTTCTTACTTTAATGCAAGATGTTACAACAAATTGGATTAAACCTTTAATGGAACTCCAAAACCCTTTGGCAGAGTTTCTAAAAACAGAGCAAACGTTAACACAGTCGCTTGCGGAGGTAATAAACCCTGCCTATAGCCTAGGAGAAATGATTGCAAAATCTATTCCCGATTATTCCAGTTTGTTCGGAAATGCTTTTGCTAACTTACAACCATTATCTAAAGTTAAACCACCGCAGCAAAACTAATTATGAAGCTTCAATTTGACCCAAACCAGCAATATCAGCTAGACGCTATAAATTCCGTAGTCGAACTTTTTACGGGACAACCACTTTCTGAAAGTTCTTTTGAGAGTGATATACAACTTTCCTCTGGTCAGGCTGATTTATTTGAATTGGTTACTCGCAATAATTTAGCAATTGACGATGAACAAATAGCAAAAAACACCCAACAAGTCCAACAAAGATGGAGTTTGGATAAATCGGGGCTCATTATAGAAAGACATATACCTGCATCTGAAAAGTCACGAGATTATTTAAAGGATGGGCTTAATTTTTCACTAGAGATGGAGACAGGCACTGGAAAGACCTATGTTTATCTCCGCTCTATTTTTGAGCTACACAAAACTTATGGTTTCAAAAAATTTATTGTAGTTGTACCGAGTATAGCCATTAAAGAAGGTGTGCTAAAAAACTTAGAGATAACAGCTGAACATTTTGCAACATTGTATGACCGACCTAAGGTAGATTTTTATGTGTACGACTCCAAAGACCGAGTACAAACTAAAAATTTTGCTAAAGCCAACTCATTACAAATAATGGTAATGAATATTCAGTCTTTTGTCAGAGAAGCAGAAGATTATAACGATAAAAAAAGTAATATTCTCTACCGCAATAGTGACTGGGGAATTCCAATTGAATATATTAAGGCCACAAATCCGATTGTGATTGTTGATGAGCCACAGTCAATGGAAACCGAGAAAGCAAGAAAAGCTATTTCAAATCTCAATCCTCTGTGTACACTTCGTTACTCTGCTACCCATCGCAATAGCTACAACCTTATATATAAATTGACACCTGTTGATGCCTACGACCTTGGTCTAGTCAAGCGAATTGAGGTTGATTCAGTCATCCAAGAGGAAAGTTTTAATCAATCATATTTAGAGCTCAAGGACGTGAATAGTAGAGGTAATAATGTTTCTGCCAAACTTGGAATTGATGTTCAAACAGGCTCAGGGGTTGAAAAGAAAGTGGTAACAGTCAAAGTTGATAGCGACCTTTTTGAACTTTCTGGTGAACGAGAGGCATATCGCAACAATTTTGTGGTGGAAGAGATTGACCCTGTTTCTGAATTTGTGAAATTTACCAATGGTCAAATTATTTATGCTGGTCAAGTAGCTGGTGGATACACTGACGACATTGTTAAAACTCAAATTCGCCAAACAATCATTAATCACTTAGAAAAAGAGCTGCGATTGTTGCCATTGGGAATCAAGGTTTTGTCACTCTTTTTTATTGACCGCGTTGATAATTACCGCCAATATCTTAGTGATTCAGTTTCTAAGGGTAAATATGCCATTTGGTTTGAAGAAATATTCAAGGAAATCACTCAGAACCCCAGGTATGCCCCATTACAGGCTTCGAATCTTTCGGTTGACTCATTGCATGACGGATACTTTTCCAGGGACAAAAATGGGCATTTCAAAGACACGAATGGAAGTACCAAGGCAGATGACGACACGTATGAGCTGATTATGAAGGACAAAGAGCGGTTATTGTCGTTAGATACATCACTTAAGTTCATTTTTTCTCATTCTGCGCTTCGGGAAGGTTGGGATAGTCCAAATGTTTTCCAGATTTGTACTTTGAATGAAACTAGCTCAGAAATTAAAAAGCGACAAGAAATTGGTCGTGGTTTACGCTTGCCAGTTAATCAACAGGGCGAACGAGTCGCTGATAAAAATATTGCCGTCCTCACTGTGATTGCGAACGAACACTATGATGATTTCGCTCGCGGCTTACAAACTGAAATTGAACAAGAGTGTGGTGTAGACTTTTCTGGTCGCATTGCTGATGCAAAAAAGAAAAAACAGATTAGATTGAAAAAAGGTTATCAGTTAGACCCTGAATTTCAAGCTCTATGGGACAAGATTAAATTCAGAACTCGCTATAACGTAGAATATGACACTAATGAACTGATAAGACGCGCCACCAAAGAGCTTCAATCAATTGAAGTCACCAGCCCCAGAATTAGAGTTGTCAGTGTTGATATTGTGATGGATGACAAAGGGGTAACTTCAGCTCCAAGGCGAATTGGTGAAAAAAGAGTAGCTGCTAATGAAATATTGGTGCCCGATGTATTGTCATATTTGCAAACACGCACACGACTAACAAAACAAACACTTTTAGCTATTTTGAATCAAGCACAGGTGATGGACAAATTGTTAAAAAACCCACAACAATTCCTTGACCAAGCCTCCAATCAGCTGCTGACAGTATTGCACGAGCTTATGGTTGAAGGCATTAAATATGAACGCGTGACGGATTCTGCATGGGAAATGACTCGATTCGAAAATGAGGAACTTTGGGGGTATCTTAACAACATTGTAGAAGTGCAAAACCAAGAGAAAACATTGTATGACTTTACGTTGACAGATTCGGATACCGAGAGCAAGTTTGCTAAAGAGTTAGAACGTAATGAAGATGTGAAGTTCTATTTCAAGTTACCTAGATGGTTCAAAATTGAGACCCCTCTTGGTTCATACAACCCTGACTGGGCGTTTGTCTTAGAAAATGAAACAAAGATTTACTTTGTGGCAGAAACAAAAGGTGACGTTAACCAGGAATTGAGACCATCTGAAAAGATGAAAATTGTGTGTGGCAAAAAACACTTTGAGCAATTACCAGGAGTTGAATTCAGAGGACCGATTTCCACTTTATTGGATTTAAATTAGAAGAATGATTCTCTCTCTCGAAAATATCTGAGCATTTGTGGCTTTAAAAGACTCACGAGCTTGCCTTTGATTTCGAATCCATCAACAATAGGCTTGAAATTCTTATTAGCGGGGAAAAGCATGTGATGCCCCTCAATAATACGATAAGTTTTCAAAGTTAATCCTTCGCTCGTTGCGGCTAGAACAATATCTTGATTATTTGGGTTTACCATCTTGCTAACTATAGCGTAATCTCCTTCATCAATTCCTACTCCAATCATGCTCAGCCCACTCACTTTGATTGCAAAAACATTTCGCAATCCTTTTGTCATAGAAAGACTTATTGGGATTGTAGAGTCCGAGTATTCATCAAATTCAGATGGTAAACCTGCCTGAACCATGCCTGTAAAAAGTGGAATCCTGATAATCTCATCATTACCACCCCTTAACACCTGATTTACCTCAATACTTTTGGCTTCTGAGCTCCGGGTAATGTATTCAGCTTCCTCAAGTGCATCCAGTTGCAATGCTATTCCCCTAAGGGACTTCACCTTTGTTGTTTTTTTGGCGATGTCACGTAAGGAGGGTGACTCCCCATTTATCTGAATATGAGAGCAGATTATCTCGAGTATCTCCTGCTGATTGTCGGTCAATGTGGAAAACTTCATAAAACGTATACTTGTATTTCGTCTACCAACTAGTATAGTGGACAATTAATTACAAATCAACTTTCTTGAGAGATGGAAGAAAAAAGCGGAGAGAAATCTCCCCGCCTTGATTCTAGACAATCTATCTTCCCATAAGCCTTCCCCTGAAGCAAGCGGGAGAGCGCTTCCAAGAATGGAAGGAGCCTCTATGGCACGTAAAAATCAACATGTAGTACCCAGAAATGGCGATTGGGCGGTACGGGGTGCCGGTAATGAACGCGCCACTGCTATATACGATACTCAACAAGAAGCCTATAACGCGGCAAGAGATATCGCACGCAACCAGAATAGTGAGGTCTTTACTCATGGCAGAAACGGACAAATCAGAGCAAGGGAGTCATTTGGGAATGACCCTGCTCATGTTAGAGATACGGAGCATTAAGGAGTATTTATGTCTTGGGAAGATACTTTTCAGTCCTGGTCAACTGGCCCTGGTACTACTGAACAAGAGCGATGTGACAATGCGGTTAGAATGGTAACCGAAGCACTAAATGAAGATTCGGAACTTGCTAGATTCAATATCTCCGTTTTTCCTCAAGGCTCTTACAGAGCACGAACCAATATCAGGCAAGATAGTGACGTTGATGTCTGCGTCATGTTAAAAGATACTTTTTTTGCCGAATACCCTGCCTCAGTAACTCAAGCCATGGCTGGAAACAGTGGTAGTAGCTACCGCTATTCGGATTTTAAAAACAGTGTTGAGCGTGCTCTGGTTCGTAAATTTGGACGAGACCAAGTTTCTCGAGGCAAGAAGGCGTTTGATGTACATGCAAATTCATATAGGGTTGATGCAGATGTTGTGCCAACTTTTGAGTACCGCTACTACACCGAAAAAAGAGATACTTATGGGCAATTCCTCTATCATTCCGGTGTAAAGCTTATTACTGATGACTATCAGAGCATTATTAACTGGCCAGAGCAGACGTATCAAAATGGCTTGAATAAAAATTCTGATACGGGGAGAATCTATAAAAGAGTCATTCGCATCTTAAAGCGATTAAGAAACGATATGCAAGAAAATAGAATAACTGCCGCCGAAGATATCGCCTCCTTTCTCATAGAATCACTCGTTTGGAATACGCCAAATGAAATTTTTAGTCGCTCAACCTATACAGATGTTGTGACAGGCGTACTCGCCCACACCTTTGACAGTACCATTACTCAAGAAAAATGTGTTGAATGGGGAGAAGTTAACGAATTAAAATATCTTTTTAGGGAAACACAGCCGTGGACGCGGGAGCAGGCAAACAATTTCTTAGATGCAGCCTGGGACTATGTAGGGCTATAAAAGGATTTATGAAGAATCTCAGGTCAGGATATGAAAAATGGTACTACATAGCACCTTTTGCGTTGACCTGGCTCGTGCTTATACAAGTGAGGGACCTTGCGAATGTTGTTAGTAAAGAAACTATTCAGCTCATTCCCGAGGCTGTAACGTATTCTGTTCTCTTGTCTACTGTCTTCAGCAGATTTATGTGGCATTGGCCGATTTTTAGAAAACGGATTGTGCCTTTCCCAAATCTCCAGGGTACTTGGATGGGTCATTTGCAGAGTACGTGGGAAGACCCCGAAGTAGGGAAGAAAATGGAGCCCATTCCTGTTCAGTTTTGTATTAAGCAATCTTTTGAAGCTATCAGTATCACAATGTTCACTGCTGAATCCGAAAGCCAGAGTCAAGCTGCGTTGTTCATAGAAGAGCCCGACGGAACACAAAGACTCAAATATACCTATACCAACAAGCCTGACGCTACAGTTCGTAGTAGAAGTGAAATACACGAAGGTGCCGCAAGTCTGAAAATTATTGAAGCATCTGGCTTAGAGTTATACGGTGATTATTGGACAAGCCGAAAAAGCACAGGAAGTATTAGAATAAAAAGAGCATCAAGTAAATTGAGTGACTGTTTTATAGAAGACATCAATGAATGGGTGAAGAGCAAGACATAATTTGAACAAATATTGAAAAAATACTTTTTCAAGACTTATATAACTCTCTGTAACATAAGCCCAGGTCGCCCCTTTAAGGGTAAATACCACGCGAGGGGTCCTAGGGAGTGGGATGGGGGCTAATAAGCGCGAGCAGGAGCTGGCAAAAATGCCGCGCCCATGCTGCCCGCGAAGGCTTGAAAGTCTTCCAACGCCCGGACAATCTCTGATAAAATGTTTGAACCAGCCAAACGGTGGCTCACATTTTTGCCATTTTCGGTCGCTAATGACTCGATTAGCGCGAAAGATGGTGATAATTCAGCGGTTCGTATTTTGTCTAATCCTTCACAAATAATCCCACCAGCAAAAATCTTCTTTTGCAGTTCTTGCTTCTTCGTGTAGTCTAGTACTTCCCACAAAGTGGCAAGATTCATTAAAAAATGTTCTGTAAATTCTCTGACAATTTCAGCGTCGTATTGTTCTAGCTTGCAATCTGACCTTTCAATTTCTAAGACAGTTATTTCTTGTCTTATGCTTTCGGCCTGTTCTTTGGCTTCATCAACTGTATAAATACCATCATCCTTAGCCTTTCGGATACTAGGTAGTTCCTTTTTCAATACCGCAATGCGATTTTCTAGTTTTTCAGCAGATTCCCTAGCTTGGTTAATAACTTTGTCCCATTCAGTAAAAACCATGTGGTTAAAAAGCCTAATTACCCTAGGCGAAGGTTGAAGATTACGAAGGATTTCTAAAAATTGTTCGTGTGCCTTATTCGAGTTTATTCGTAACTTGCGGCATTTTTTATTTTTGCACTCGTAATAGAAAACTTTACCATTTCTACCTTTTGAAGGACAAGTCGTCATACTTTCGCGACACGTGGCGCATTTTATTAAGCCTTTTAGGGGGTAGAGCGTATCGTCCTGGTAAGAATAGTTTTTCTTTTTCAGAATGACTCTATTGTAAGCTTTTTCCCATACAATTTTATCCACCAACTTTTCGTGTGAACCCCACGCGTATTCTTCCCACTTTTGGGCATACATATATCCGTAATAGAATGTTTTTCTTAATATGTTATCAACTGTCTTATGGTCGGCTTTATTACGGTAATAATCACCAAATCCCGCTAGATTCATAATCCGCGCCAATTGTGCTTTCGAATAAATGCCTGTGGCGGCTTTTTCGAACATATCCAGTAATATTGGTGCTAAATTGGGGTCTTTAATAGGTGGAATACCTTTATTTTCTTCTTTTGTCTTAAATTTCCTCTTATAGCCGATAGGTGGCTTGAAAGGCCACAATCCTTTTCTAAACACTTCTACCATGGAATCTCTGACCCTTTCACCCTTTAAGTCATTGTCCAGTTCTCCTAATGTCATCATGATGTTTCTTAATGCCTTGCCCATTGGCCCTTCTTCTACGTCTTCCAGGCAAGACATGACCATGACTTTGTATTTTGCCAGTAGAGAGATTGCCGCTACACCTTCTTCTAGGTTTCGACTAAATCTATCGAACTTGTAAACAATTACTGCGTCGATACGGTTTTTCTTGCTGGCACAAAAAGCAAGAAGTCTTCTTAATTCTGGGCGAGTGTTTACATGCTTAGAAGATTTAGCCCCTTCATTAAAAACAGGTTCAACAATGGCATAACCCTTTTGCTTTGCAAAATTACGGCAAGCCTTTTCCTGCGTTTCAAGACTATTGTTCTCTAATTGCGAAGGGTCGGAAACTCGTATATAGATGACACATCTTTTTTCCATATATTGCTAAATTATGGCATATTAGGAATTTTATTACTAGGTTTCTTAAAGCGATTCTTGAAGGCTGGAAGCAGTGCAAAAAATAAATTTTTTAGAAGTTCAGCGGCTTCTATGTCACGTAGAATTTCTTCATCGGACAACCCTTGACTGTCTTTACCCAATATTTTTCTTGCTTCATTAATCGTCATACGCGCGACATAAAAAAACTGCTAAATCGGACGTCGATTTAGCAGTACATATCGCGCAAGAAATTAATTCTGCGGGCTAAAATGCTCGAATATTAACTCGAACATACAACTTTCATTATAATATAAAGCAAGAAGAAATAAGTCAAGATTAGCCCGTCAAATCGTTTAATAGTGCGCCAGGTGTCGCATTTTTGTTAGTTAAATTCTGGGTGAAGCATTGTGGTAGTCCACACGCCAGGCAAAATAGATAGTTTTAGCGAACTTTGGTCGGCATTCCAGTTGACCTTGCCTGCTTCTTCGCTGGCTAAGGTAGAAGCATAAACCACGCGGTCGTTTACATTGCCATACTGGTCTTGAAGTGGAAAGTAAGCACTGACAGAAACAGTTTTAATGTCCTTACCACTTTTATAAAGCGCGATATATAGTTCAGACATTTGGCTTTCAATTCCTACTTTACGTAAGTTCATAGTCAAATTGTCGCTGGCGTTAAACTCTACCGCTACGTTCCAGCCACCGCCTTCTTGCTCGGTAACTTCAAGACTTTTCAAATTATCCTTCTTATTATTGTTTTGGCCGTTAAGCTGGTCAGTAACTAGTTTCTTAATCTGGTCTTGTTCGCTTAATACTGGGGCTTCTGGTGTGCTTGTAGGCTCACTATCTGTAGTCTGTGCCTGTATGGCTGGCTCTGTTGACGTAGTGGTCGTTTGGGTGTCGGTAGTCATGCCAAACCCGATAAAAAAGACAAATACTAAACCTCCGAGAATTAACCCCACTTTTTTACGCGTAGGGTTTTTAATCCACTTTGCAAATAAAGTCGGCTTTATAAGCCCGACCACAAGGGCAATTAAAGAAGCCAGTATAAGGAATCCGAATAAGTCCGTCATATACATGGGATTATAACATAAATTAGATGTGTACGCTATATAAAATCCGATGAGTACTCATGACAATAAGTATGTGAGTAATTTAGCGTTCAAAACACCATTAGACGAAAATCAGAATAGGAAACTGCGTAAAGAATTTACAGGTATATTAAGTACCCGATTGCGTGATATTCGCAAAAGTAAGAAGCTGACCCAGCAAGAACTAGCTGAAAAGGCTGGCTTACATTTAACTTACGTCGGACACCTTGAATTAGGGAAATATCACCCTACCGTATTTGTTATGTGGAAAATTTCTAAGGCGTTGGGTGTGTCAATGAATGAACTTACAGATTTTTAATTCTTCCAGTAATCTAGGCTAAATTTAAGTCCAAGTCGCCCCAGTTCTAGCCATAAATCATTTTCTTTTGAATTATTTTCATTGACTTCCCGTTCAAAGTTGGGACAAATAATATGCATAGCATGGGCGGCTTTGACATAAAGTGGTAGCAACTTAATTTCTTCGTCGGTGAGTTTTACATATTTCTGGTATTCAGATTTCCCCAGTTCGTAACATTCCTTAAAATTGTTAGGGTCTTTTTCGTTAAAGAACAAATCACAGAATAAAACAGCTAATTCTTGTATGCGTGGGTAATAGTTAGCAACTGAAAAATCGAGAATGTACAGTTTGCCTTCGGTACTACGCATAACGTTTGTTTTAATAATATCGCCATGTACGAAACAATGAGGTAGTTTTTCTAAGTCTATGCTTCGGAATTGTTCTACAAGTGGCTCGACCATCGCTAAATCTTCTTCGCTTAGATATTGCTTCTTTTTATCAAATTCAGATACAAAATTTACCACCGCCCAACTGTCGTAAACAGGTTCAGGTTTTACTTCCATTTGGTTTATGATTGCGGCTTGCTGTGATAAAACTCGTAATTCGTCAATTGTTGGCTGTTCTTGCAAGGAATAAAAGGATTGTCCTTCTACAAATTGAAGTACGCAAAGTCGTACGTTGGTAGAGTCGATTGACGCTTCGTAAAGGTATCCTTGTTGTGATTTATATAAAGTAGGGTGTTGCACGCCAGCTTCGATAGCTTTCTGCATGATTTCAACATATCGTTTACAATCTTCGACGGTTCTAAAATCAGCAAAAACCTTAATGAAGTATTTGTCTTTGTCGGTTGTGAGAATTATGTTTAAGTCTTCATAACCAACTGTAATTATGTCGTGGCTCGAATAAGTGCCTAAATTGTAGTCAGTACAGACTTTTTTAAAAAGAACTTTTAAGTTTCCCCTATATTGAATCCGCTTCTGAAAGTTGTTGTCGTACATATTTATTTACTAGTTTATCAAAGCCTGCGCCAGGTGTTGCACCTTATTTCGGCTTTATGCTGAATTGGTACGCACCTATTCGCAAGATGATAATAAAAATCCAGTGGGTATAAATTAGCAAATAGTTTTCCCTAAACATAAGCGAATGAGATACATTGTTTCGCAAGTTATATCCGCTTAATTCGATTAAGACGTACTTCATAAGAAGTAGTAAATCGTCACCAAAAATTTCACTTGCATAAGGTTCGCGAAGAAGCTCATCCAGTCCTTTTTTCTCTGTTACTTGCTTGCCACCGCGTTCAGTTTTAATCTTGTCGGTAGGTTTGCCAATAGTCTCGTAAAATTCTCTAATTAAACCTTCCACCTTTGGGGTTAAAGAATCAGTAGCGAGAATCAAGTTGTTTCTTGCACCTTCTACGTCTTTGTTTTTAATCATATTTAACGCGTTTAAGTAAGCTTCTATACCAGGTGCAAGTAAATCTACCCACTTTCGCGACTTTAGTAGCAATTCCTTTGTATCTTGGTCGCGTAGTTCGTACTCTTTACCGTACCAGAGATGGTCTGCCATATATTGGGCAACTGATTCAAAATCGAGTTTTCCTATTTCAATAATTTCTTCAAGTAAAACTGTTACCATTGCTTCATAAGTCATCAATGAGAAATGATATTGACGAAGTAGAGAAAGGTGTTTTTTTTCAAGGTCGCTATCATATTTACGTGGTGCATTCCCAGAGGCGTCAATTATGGTATGAGAAAAAAGTGACTGCATAGGAAATTCTTTATCCATTTTTTCTGCTTGTGACTTAACTTCTTCATGTCTTGGCAAAATTGACCTATCGGCCGTAAGTCTAATTAAAAGTTTCTCGGGGTCTTCTTTTTCTGCAAGTGCCTTAAATTGTTCCCGTAATTGTTTTACCCAATCCGATAAGTCTATTGTTTGCGAGAAGGTCTGAAACTTCATGTTCTTTTTTGCTTCTTGTAGTTCTTTTTCAAGGGCTTCAACTTTTTTGTCATCGCCTAACGCTTTGTATTCAGTTATAGCCTTAATTAGAAGGTCAGACTGCACGAAACTCTCTTTGTGTTTCTGCGCTTCTTGCTCGTATGAAGAAGCTATTTTTTGTCGCCAGTTTTTATCTTTAAGATTAAAAACCGTTTGTTCTATTTTTTCGCCCAATTCGAGAAAGTCCCGAGCGAAGTAAATATTGTTTTTCGCTTCTTGTTCTTCGGCCATTTTTTTACAGATTTTGACCGCGTTTCCCCAAAAGTCTTCGCCGTACTCTTTTTTATTGTCAAGGGCGAGCTGAACCAACTGGCGTGTAACCGCCCAACGTGACGAGCTTTGGTTATCGAAATTAAGGATACTGTCGGCGATGGCTTTATTCACATCGGCAACGTTGTATTTTATTTTCCTTGCTAGTACATTGGCACTTTTAAGTGACTTCACTATTTCGAAAGCAGAAGTGCCATCTGGGTCTTTTTTAACTTCGCTATTAAGCCATGAAGCAACGGAAAGATACTCTTTAATTGCCAGTTGGGCCATTTTATGGTCTTTGTTTACTACCCAGAGTAAATGAGCTATTCGAGAAGTGATTCGGGGGTGTTTGTACTTAGAAAGCAGAGATTCAAGATATGTAATGTCTGCCTTCTTTAAGTCTTCCAAGTTGGGATAAGCCCAAAACTTACCCTTGTCGTCTGTACCAGACATTTTAGGCTTAAATTCGTCTTCAACTACTTCAAACCCGAAAACGTTTATCAAAGCTTGAAATTGATTACTTTGCTTTTCATCTTCAAGAATAAAGTAAGCTAAATCCCTCGCTGTTCGGAAGTGGTCGCCCATTTCAAAACTATATTTGGCGTCGGCAGCTACGTTTTCCAGGGAACTAAGACTTTCATCAATTTTCTTTTTCGCCTCTTCTTTATCGTCCGTACCAAGTCGAACGGAATCTTTGAATCGCGTCAATTTTTCAAGGTCATAGCGTCGGTCGCCTCGCTCGTTAATTTTTTCTGCTTGCAGTTTTTTGGTTCTGTCCCACCGACGAAGTGTTTCGGGGTGTATGCCGAGAAATTCTGCCGCTTCTGTAACTGAATAGTAGGTTTTCTTTGCCATAAGACTTATACTTTCTACTTATACATTGTTGCAGGGCTTGTGTCAATCTGCTATATTATTTTTTATGTCGAAGACCCATAAAATTGGCAGAAACGAACAATGCCCCTGCGGTAGCGGAAAGAAATACAAAAAGTGCCACCTTATTAGCGGCGCCCCGCTCATGATACCTCGAATTATCAAGATGGAACCGACGCCAGAAACTGACAAAATCATGCAAGAAATGGAGGAACAACAAATTGAGCGTCGAAAAAAACTAGCCGAACTGGGTGTTTTTATTGACTTTGTAATCCCAACGCATTTCAAAGGTAAGAAAGTTTGGGGGCTAGGTAGCCGAATTTATCCATACCAGAAAGAAGATGAAACTTTCCATGAATTTATTGTCCATGCACTGAAACTAGAAATGGGACGTGATTGGTGGGAAGAACAATTAAAACTGCCCTTTGATAAGCAGCACTTTGTGTTTAAGTGTTATCGGAAGCATTATGAATGGAAGCAGAAGAACGAGCTGCCCGAAAATAGACACAACGGCCTGTGGAGGGCCAAGCCAGACGGTTATTCACGAGCACTGACTTCACTAGCATTTGATGTTTGCAGCCTTTTGCACGCAGTGCATGTACCAGAAGTGTTCCTAAAAAAACTGCGTGCGTATGATGGGTACCAAAGCGTGCGATATGAAATTGCAATAGCGGCAATGTTCGCGCGCATGGGGTACAAGATAAAATTCCTTGATGAAGACTTTGTTGGTGAAAAAGAACAACCGAAGCACGCCGAGTTTGTCGCAACTCATCCCGAAACAGGCGAAGACATTGTTGTTGAAGTTAAAAGTAAAGAAAGGGATGGAGTGCTTCACCAAGAAGGCGCTTTCAACAAAGAAAGAGAGTTTAAATCAAGCGTAGCGAAACTCTATCGACACGCACTCACACAAAAACCAGATAAAAAACCTTTTATTGTTTTTATAGATATGAATTTGCCCCTTTCAACTGGGGTAGACCCGAACGACAACCCGTGGGTAAAAGCTGTTACCAAAATGAGAGATAGCGCCGTGTTTGCGACGAAGGGGCAGTCTTCATCGACCAACGCCATTGTCTTTACCAACTATTCCTATCACTATGGCACCGACCAAGAAACTGGCTCTGGTGAATGGCTGTTAGAAAAAAGTGGTGACCCTGAAACACCAATTCAATCACCTGACTTTAGCGACAAATTTATCTCTGTTTTGCAAAGATATGGGAACGTCCCGAATATTGACGTCACAATTGAGACTTAATTATTCCGTTTTGCTTTCCTCGAACGTAGTCATGATGTCTATTAAGAAGCATTTCTAACAGTTCTGCCTCGCGCTCATTCTGTGGCGCGCCTAACGGTGGATTTTTGTATGAGCCTTCATCTTCTTCGACCGTACCGATTTTATCGACTTTTTCTAGCCACCACATAGCGGCGTTTACGTTCGGTAAGATTTCTTTTAGCTCTATATAGGTTGGTTGGTTAGTTGAAGGGTGAATGAGTTTGTAGTAGCTGGGCTTACGGCCCATTATGGACTGTGCGACGGACATTCTAGCTCGCAAGGACACATTGTTCTTCGCCAGGCTAGACACCCCGCGAAATGAATCTGATTCCTTCATGTATTTTTGCCTTCGTTTTTCTGGTAAACCTGCACTTTCAGCCGAGAATTCATACTCGCCAGTTAGAGATAGATAGAACAAATAAGTTCGTAGTATTTCGCGGGTTAGTTCCCGTTTTCTACCACGTTCTTGCTTTATTGTGCCGTCAGCTTTAGTTCGAAGCTCATTTATAATTTTGTTATAAACCACGTCGGTTACATAGCTGTCAGTAAACTCATTACTTAAATGGGTAATTACTTTTCTAGTCATAATATGGTTCAAATCCCCATACTGGGTAAGTAGCCTAGCTGGCGCATATCAGGCCTAAAGCTATTAAAAAGGTCTATGAGGTCATTTATAATCTGGTTCGGATTCGGTATGCTAAGGGTCACGACGTAAAAAACCACCGCGAGGTGGTTTTTTTATGTCTTGATCACGCCACGGTTTGGACCAGCGCGCCAGCGCAAGTGGTGCCGGCAAGCTGAGTGAAACGAAGCCTGCCTAATACCTAAAGGGTAAATCCGGATGGGAGTCTATTTGAACAACATACAGATTACTTCTTATCAACCTGTCTTCTCCTCACCACCAACATCACTGCAAACAATCCATTCGCAATCAACCAAGAAATAGGGTACAACGCAGTAATGACTGAGTACTTTTGAAGAGCAAAGATTGCGAGACTAAATCGCAACGTGTTGAGATAGTAAAAAGAAAGCGTTTCGGTGTATGGGTTATTCCAAGATTTACGAATTGTTGGAGCAAAGCCTAATAAATCGACAAGCGTTGCCAACATAACGGAAAACACGGGCTGTTTGGCTATCAACCATAAACCTAAAGAAAGAAATGCTAAAACCAAAAAAATGCTATCCATCTTCACAATCTCAATTTTGCTTTTTTGCACAATGCCCAACACAATGACAGCAAAACACATGATGGCGGCTGCTAAAGTTACAAATGCTCCAGAACCCGCTCCACCAGTAAACTGGAGCGCAAAAGCGAGAGATGTTACGACCGCCCAAAGAAACCAACTATACACATGAGGTTTTGTTTTGCCTTTGATGACATCCCGCAAATATGGAACTATCCAACAAAAACAAGAATTGTGGCAATAATTCCCAGGATATTTTTGAGTTCGGACATATGTTTCCTTTATTTCAATACAATGATCCGAGTTATTTTATCATCACATGGAACATGACACTAGATCGCTTGCTATACTTTTCTCATGTGGAACGTCTATATTCTTCAGTGTGCTGACAACACATATTACACGGGTATTACTACAAATCTTGAGCGTCGACTCAAAGAGCACAACTCCTCATCCAAAGGCGCAAAATATTCAAGTATGCGAAGGCCAGTTGTGCTGCATTATTACGAAAACGCAACAAATAGGAGTGAGGCGTTAAAAAGAGAGTATCAAATCAAAAAACTAACACGTAAACAAAAAAGTGAAATAATAAACCAACATCACTAACTTCTTTATAAAAGGAGGCGAATGAATCCAACCATTGAAGCGCGAAAGAAAAAGCCACAAAAAATTGGAGAGCAGGAAATTTCACTTGAAATCTTCGATGCGGGTTATCAATGGCTTGTAGCCCAAGCTCTTATCCAAGAGGTGTATGCAGACGGGGTGTCATTCTCATATAGATTTTCTCAAGCTCAAGACTTTTTGCAACAACGCTTACGCAAACCGCCACATGTTACTCAGCGACCAGCACCTGAAGTAAAAAAAGGTCAGACTCGGATTCAATATGTGCTTCCTAAAGAAATTATTGCCGCCTTGATTCTTCGCTACGGTTTTGATGTTGTACGTACGTTGTATAATACAAAAAAGATTGATGTTGAGAAGGAATATCAGGATAACACCCCTTCTTGAAAGGAATGTATGAATGCTCAAGAATTAGAGAAGCGCTTTGAAAAACAATCAGTTAGCACAGTTCAATTTACACCCGAAACACTCAAAAAAGTCTTTGATAACCAGATAAATCTCTCTTATTTGAGGACAAAACTTTGTTCCGATGAAATTCCTCAAACAGCGCGTGTTATAAAAGCAGAAACATTTATTAAACAAGACCTTTCTTCATCCCTAAATATTAAAATAAATAGATATTGCCTTTCTGAAACTCAAGTTGCTGTGCTTATTGTTTTATTTGGTTCTGATGCAGTACAAAATTTGTTCGACAGAAATAAATTCATGTTTAAGTCCACAACAAAATAGTTAAATGAAGAATTGAGAGTTGGATATTAAAGACATCATACGTACTCAATGTGTAACTTAATATTGTACCAGCGCACTTTTTTAAATGCAATCACTTGCACATCCTGATTTTCTCCCATAGAATACAGATGCCTAGGAAAGGTTATTTTTTGTATGTCTAGTCTACACATATCACTTTCAGCAGAACCCGTTGCACACATTGCAGGGGTCACCATTACAAACTCCATTTTAACAAGTCTTGTCGTATCCGCACTTTTAGTTGCATTTGCACTCGCTGCAAAAGCATCTCTAAAATCTTCTGGAAAACCATCAAAGTTTCAAACTTTTGTTGAGCTCTTAGTTGAAACATTCCGCAACATGGTAAAGGGAGTTGCCGAATCTGACAAGAAAGTCGAGATCTTTACACCAGTTATCCTTGCGTTTTTTATGTTCATTATCATGAACAACTGGCTTGGACTTCTTCCAGGCGTTGGCACCATTGGATTTACAGAAGAGCCAAAAGAGGTGCGATTGGTTGATCCTGTGCACGCAACAGAAGCGGTTGAGGCAACTGAAACCAAGAAGTCCTCCCAAGCTGAAGACGTAATCATCGAAGAAAAATCTGAACAAGCACCCTCAGAACACAAAGCTCCTGTGTTTGTCCCATACTTCCGTGCTGGAACCGCAGACTTAAACACCACCATTGCGCTTGCTCTTATCTCAGTCGTGCTCACTCAAGTATATGGCGTCTATTTCCAAAAGCACCACTACTTTAGTAAATACATCAACTTTTCAAGTCCTATCAACTTTTTTGTTGGACTTTTAGAAACCGTCCTTGAGTTAGCAAAAGTTATGTCATTTGCATTTCGTTTATTTGGAAACATCTTTGCAGGCGAAGTACTTCTTGCAGTCATGATGTTCCTTGTTCCACTTGTGGTTCCAATGCCATTCTATGGATTGGAAATTTTCGTGGGCTTCATTCAAGCCCTCGTGTTCAGTATGCTTTCGTTAGTATTCTTCAGTATGGCCACTGTTGGACATGAAGAAGAGCATTAAGCAGAAAGAAACATAACAATATATAGAGGAGGAAGAATGAAAGATTTAGCAGTCGGTATCGCAATGGGTGTTGGCGCAATTGGACCAGCTCTTGGTATTGGAATTTTGGTGTCCAAGGCACTTGAAGCAATTGGTCGTAACCCAGAAGCATCATCAAAAATTCAAACAAACATGATTCTTGGTATGGCATTCGCGGAAGCAGTCGCAATTTATGCGCTCGTGGTTGCTCTTATCATTAAATTTGTATAAGAGAGGTAAAAGAGATATATGGATATCAAACTTGACCAAATCATTTTCCAAATCATCAATTTTGGTGTGGTGTTTGGCGCATTGACGTACTTCTTGTACAAGCCAGTGACCAAACTCTTGGAAGAGCGCGCGCAAAAAGTTGCCGATGCTGAAAAAGCTACTGCACATGCGCTTCGCGAAAAAGATGAAATCGAATCTTTAAAGGGTAAGACGAAATCTCAAGCAGAAAAAGATGCTGCAAAGGTGCTTGAAAAAGCAAAAGAGCAAGCCGCACAACTTAAAAAAGAGTTGGAAAAGCAAGCAAAAGATGAGATTCGCTCAGAAAAAGAAAAAGCAATGAAGTCTTTGGAAGCTGAAAAAGCATCGATGGCTCGCGAGATGCAAAAAGAGTTTGCACAAGCAGTCTATGCAGTTGCTGAGAAACTCCTTGGCAAAGCAGTCGACAAAAAAGCACATGCAGACCTCATTGATAAGAGTTTGAAGGAGCTTGCAAAGGCATGAGCGTACATACCATCGTTGTTGAGTCCGTGATTCCACTATCTGCTGAGCAGAAAAAGGATATTGCTGCACTTTTGAAGAAAAAGTTTGGCACAGAGAAGTTTGTTGAACGCATCAACCCAGATATTCTTGGTGGAGTGCGCATTCTTGCCGACTCAACACAGTACGACGCATCCTTAGCGGGAAAACTTCAACAATTAAGGAATCTATGACATCGTCTTTTCTTTCATCACTTGAAAAACAACTTGAAGCTGCAAAGCTTGAACCCACAAAGAAAAGTGTTGGGGTCATGAGTTCATTTGGTGATGGAATTGCACAGGCAACAGGTCTTGATGAAGTCATGTATGGCGAGCTGGTGCTCCTTGGAAAGAACACCTACGGTTTGGCGCTTAACTTGAAGGCTGAACATGTTGGTATCGTGTTGTTGTCAGAAGATCGAGGTCTCAAAGTTGGCGATACGGTGACGTCTACTGGTCGTTTGCTTTCCATTGGTGTATCCGATGAAATCATTGGTCGCGTGGTTGATCCACTCGGCAATGTGCTGGATGGCAAAGCTGACATTAAAGTGAAGTCATACGAAGCATTGGAAAAGATTGCTCCTGGTGTTATCGCACGCAAGTCAGTCACGGTTCCACTTCAGACAGGTATTAAGGCAATCGATGCCATGATTCCGATTGGTCGTGGTCAGCGCGAGTTGATCATTGGTGACCGTGGAACTGGAAAATCATCTATTGGTTTGGGTACGATCTTGAATCAAAAAGGTCAAAATGTCATTTGTGTGTACGTCGCCATTGGTCAAAAACGCAGTTTTGTGGCACAAACCACCGCAATTCTTGAAAAAGCAGGCGCCATGGAGTACTCCGTGATCGTTGCTGCTACCGCATCAGATTCTGCCGCAACACAATTCTTGGCTCCATACGCCGGTGTTGCAATCGCAGAGTATTTCTTAAAGCAAGGTAAAGATGTGCTTGTGATCTACGACGATCTTTCTAAGCACGCGGTTGCGTACCGTGAAATTTCATTACTCTTGAGACGCCCATCTGGCCGTGAAGCATATCCAGGTGACGTGTTCTACTTGCACTCCCGTTTGCTTGAGCGCGCATGTCGCTTGAACGAAGACTTTGGTGGAGGTTCCATTACCGCGCTTCCAATCATTGAAACACAAGCATCCGATGTGTCCGCCTACATTCCAACCAACGTGATTTCTATCACCGATGGTCAGATCTACCTTGAGGCAGACTTGTTTAACTCTGGCGTAAAACCAGCTATTAACGTCGGTTTGTCGGTGTCACGCGTGGGATCTGCAGCGCAGCTTAAGTCCATGAAACAAGTGGCAGGAAAGATGCGTTTGGACCTGGCGCAGTATCGCGAGCTTGCAGCATTTGCACAGTTTTCTTCTGATCTTGATGCAAAAACAAAGGCACAACTTGAGCGTGGTGCACGTGTTGCCACCATTTTGAATCAACCATGGGATGAGCCAATGCCAGTGGAAGAGCAAGTTGCGGTCATTTATGCAGCAACCAACGGGTATGTCGATAGTGTACAGTTGAAGTACGTCAGAAACTGGGAAGTTGCAGCGCTTGAGTACTTGAAGATGAACCATCCAGCAATTTTGACCTCGATTCGCAAAGAATCCAAGATTATGGATGACACGGAAAAGTTATTGAAAGAAGCACTTGCATCCTTTACCGCAATGCACACGGAATGGAGGTAGTCGGTGCCTTCCTCGCGTCTTATCAAACGCCGCATAAAATCAGCCAAAAACATCTCCCAAATCACAAAGGCAATGGAGATGGTTTCTGCAAGCAAAATGAAGCGCGCACAAGATCAGGCACTTTCCAGTCGCCCGTACACTCGCAAGTTAATGGAGATGCTTCGCACGATTGCACTGCACACCGATCCATCAACGCATCCGTTACTTAAGCTCAATGATTCGCAAAAAGTGTTGGTTGTCCTTATCTCTACCGATCGCGGACTAGCCGGAGGTCTGAACACCAATTTGTTTAAATCATCTGAAGAACTCATCAAAGGTCGCGATGTTGCGTTCATTGTGTTTGGGAAAAAAGCACGTGAGTACGCCATGAAAATGGGTTACACCATTGTTGCAGAGTTTACAGGAATGTCAGAAAAACTTCGATTTGAAGATGCGCTTCCCGTTGCAGACATCATGATGAAAAGCTTTTTAAGTGGCGAATACGGTGAGGTCTACCTACTTCACATGCAGTTTGTGACCACACTTTCACAAAAGCCATTACCGGAGCGCGTGTTGCCGCTTTCGGCACAAGATATTGAGCAACCAGCTGAACTTATAGGATCCAAAACTGAGTATGTCTTTGAGCCATCTCCAAAAGATATTTTGGATCATTTGCTGCCATACTATGTAGAGATTGAAACATATCAAACCATGCTCGATGCAAAAGCCAGTGAGCACTCTGCACGCATGGTTGCTATGAAGAATGCATCAGACAACGCAAAAGAAGTGGTGAGTGAGCTTCAACTCATCTACAACAAGACACGTCAGGCAAATATTACACGAGAACTGATCGAGATCACGACATCGTCGTTGACACTCGCACAATAAAGGAGAAGTATGGCTAACCAAAATACCGGCGTCATCACACAAATCATTGGCCCAGTGGTCGATGTAAAGTTCGAAAACAACATGCCAGAAATCTACAACGCATTGACGTTAAAACTTGATTCCGGCGAGTTGTTGTATTTGGAGACCGAACAGCAACTTCCAGGTAACGAAGTGCGTGCGATCGCGCTCGGTCCTACTGAAGGATTGCAGCGCGGTATTGAGGTTACAGACACCGGTGCACCAATTACCGTTCCAGTTGGCGATGAAACACTTGGACGCATTTTTAACGTGATTGGTCAAACGATTGATAACAAAGGTATCGTAAAAGCAAAGCAAACCTCTCCAATTCATAAGCCAGCTCCAAAGCTTGAGGATCAAGAGAACTCTGCACAAATGTTGGAAACGGGCATCAAGGTGGTCGATTTGATCGCTCCATTTGCTCGCGGAGGTAAGGTTGCAGCATTCGGTGGAGCAGGTACAGGAAAGACCGTCATCATCCAAGAGCTTATCCGCAACATTGCAGAAGAGCACTCTGGTCACGCGGTGTTTGCAGGTGTTGGTGAGCGTACGCGCGAAGGGAATGACTTGTATCATGAAATGAGCGATTCCGGCGTTATCAAGAGTACCGTCATGGTCTTTGGACAAATGAACGAGCCACCTGGCAACCGTCTTCGTGTTGCCTTGACCGCTCTTACTATGGCCGAGTACTTCCGCGATGATCGCGGGGAAGACGTGTTGTTGTTCATCGACAACATCTTCCGTTTCTCTCAAGCAGGTTCCGAAGTGTCCGCTCTGTTGGGTCGTATTCCATCGGCAGTCGGATACCAACCAAACTTGGCAACCGAGATGGCCGCGCTTCAGGAGCGTATTACATCGACCAAAAAAGGATCGATCACCTCGTTTCAGGCTGTGTACGTGCCAGCAGATGACTACACCGATCCAGCCCCAGCAACCACCTTTGCACACCTTGACTCCACCATCTCTTTGGAGCGTGCATTAGTTGAGCAAGGCTTGTACCCTGCTGTGGATCCACTCGTGTCCAACTCAAAAATCTTGACCGCCGCAGTGGTTGGACAAGAACACTTTGAGGTTGCGCGTGGCGTGCAAAAGGTATTGCAACGCTACAAGGATCTTCAAGACATCATTGCCATCTTGGGTATTGATGAGTTGTCCGATGAAGACAAGATGACCGTTGCCCGCGCCCGCAAGATTCAGCGCTTCTTAACACAGCCTTTCTTTGTAGCCGAGCAGTTTACTTCGATTCCTGGACAGTACGTATCGATCGCAGAAACCGTGCGTGGATTCAAGGAAATCTTGGAAGGCAAGCACGACAGTTTGCCAGAGCAAGCATTCTACATGGTTGGAACCATTGACCAAGCGGTGGAGAAAGCGAAGACGCTATGAAAAAACCAGACTTTTATACGTTGGAAGAGCAGATCATATTCAGTCTGGAGAAGTTGTGAGTGTTTACAGAATAATAACAGGAAAACATAAAGGGGCGGAGATATCTGCAAAAATTGGAGAACTTGAAAAATACATCTACTGATATGGCAACGCTTAAACTCATCATCGTCACACAAGAACATGAACTCCTCAGCACTGAGGTAGAACAAGTTACCGTACCCACCACAACCGGCGAGGTAACTATTCTTCCACATCACGCACCATTGTTTACGCAACTTCAAACGGGTGAGTTGATATACAAAGAGAATGGAACATCAAAGTCTGCTGTAGTCACAAGCGGGTTTATGGATGTTGGTCCAAACAACACCATCACAATTTTATCTGACACTGCATCGCTGGAGTCTGACATCACGCTCGCCAAAGCAGAAGAAGCAAAGAAAAAAGCGGAAGAGGCAATGGCACAAAAGGTTGATCGACGCACATTTTTGCTTGCCGAAGCATCGCTTCGCAAAGCATTAACCGAACTCAAAATCGCAAGAAGGCGACATTCACCAACATCATTAGGGTAATGCACAATTCAACAATAAAAATGCAATACACATCTTGTACATACGGTATTGCATATAGACAGAACTGATACGATTCCGTACAATTCAACTTCGTAATACATAAAGGAGAGATATGACACAAGCTCCACAAGATGTTCAATTGACCCAAGAGGGATATGATGAACTCACTGCCGAGCTCAAGGATATCCAAGACAACAAATTGCCAAAGGCAATTGCCCGCGTTGCGACGGCACGTGCGTTTGGCGATCTAAGTGAAAATTCTGAGTATCATTCAGCGCGTGAGGATTTATCATTTTTAGAAGGCCGCAAAACAGAACTTGAAACCCTCATTGCACATGCAAAAATTATTAAAGTCTCTAAAAAAACGGGAAATGTGATTGATTTAGGATCTAAAGTTACCGTCAAGGTTGGAAAAGAAAAACATTTGTATCATATTGTGGGTGAATGGGAAGCAAATCCACAAGAAAAAAAGATTTCACATCAATCTCCACTTGGAAAAGCACTGCTTGGAAAAGAAAAAGGGGAGTCGTTTGAGATTGATGTCCCTGCTGGTAAGCTAAAATATGTGGTGTTAGATATTGCATAAGTGTTGCTCATTTTTTCTGGAGTACTTCTTCTCTGTACTCTTATTGTATCTGAAATTTTTATAAAAAAGAGCACAAAAAAACCACACAGAATACACACTTCCTCTTAAACTTGCCCTTGATAGCTTCCCCCCACTTCAACCTGATATACTACCCATATGGCATCACGTCTTGATCATTCCAGAGAAGCAAAACTCGAAAAACGCAAAAAACTTGAGGATTCGGGCATACATCCACACCCATACACGTATAAAATAACTGCGACCGTAGCTGTTGCGCTCAAGTCCGAGGGAACAACCGTACGTGTGGCTGGTCGTTTGCTTTCTCTTCGAGAGCACGGCAAAGTCATGTTTGGAGATCTTCGCGATCAAACGGCACACATACAAATCATGTTTCGTGCTGATGATCTCGGCAATACTTTTGATTCGCTTGCATACATTGATTCCGGAGATTTTCTTGGCGTTGAGGGCAGGGTCATTCTATCAAAAACTGGCGAGATCACGATTCAAGCGTCCTCGTTTGAGGTGTTGGGAAAATCACTGCGCCCACTGCCAAATAGCTGGCAAGGAATCGATGATCAAGAAATTCGTTATCGCAAACGTTATTTAGACATGATTATCAATCCCGAAGTAAAAAAGACATTGGATGCGCGTTGGCTTGTTGAAAAAGAAATCCGCCGTTATTTACAGGATATTGAAGGCTATACTGAAGTTGAAACGCCTGTGTTGCAACCACTCTATGGTGGCACAAATGCGCGCCCATTCACCACGCACATGAATGCGCTTGACTGTGATTTTTATTTACGCATCGCTCCAGAATTATATTTAAAGCGTTTAATTGTTGGTGGATATGAACGCATTTTTGAGATTGCGCGCAACTTTAGAAACGAGGGTATTGATCACACACATCAACCAGAATTTACCATGATTGAGTGGTATGAAGCATACGCTGATTACCAACGCATGATGGATATTACCGAGGGATTATTTAAACATCTTGCACAAAAACTGCACGGTAAGTTAACACTTCAAGTTGGCACGCATGAAGTCGATCTTTCTGGTACATGGCCACGCATCACCATGAAAAATGCCTTGCGCAAGTTTGTGCAGATCGATTTGGATGCGCTAGATGATAAAGCATTACAGAAAGAGTTGGCAACACGTAATATCGAATTGACCGGTTCGTTTTCACGCGGCAAAGCCATTTTTACGTTGTTTGATCACACCGTTCCACCACAACTCATTCAACCCACATGGATCATTGATTATCCAAAAGAGGTGAGCCCCTTGTCTAAACAACACCGCTTGGAACCAGATTTGGTTGAACGATTTGAGGGGTACATTGGTGGCAAAGAAATTTGCGATGGGTGGTCCGAGATTACCGACGGTATTGAGCAGCGCAAACGTTTTGATGTTGAGCAGCAACATATGCGCGAGGGTGATGAAGAGGCTCAACCGTTAGATGAAGAGTTTATTGAAGCTATGGAGTATGGCATACCACCACTTGGTGGCATCGGCATTGGTATTGATCGTTTAGTCATGTTTTTAACAAACACATGGGTGATTCGAGAAGTAATTGCGTTCCCAACATTGCGTCCACTTATCAAATATCCATTGCCACAAAAAACAAAAGTTTCGCAAAAAAACACACAAGCTGCACCTTCACGCACCCCACTTCCTCCTCGGGAGCACGCGCATGAACTTCTTCGCAATCACATCAAAAACCAAGCGCTCATTCATCACTGCGAAATGGTGGCGCAAGCACTTGCGGCATACGCAAAGCACCTTGGAGAAGATGAGGAGTTGTGGTATCAAACTGGTTTGTTGCACGATTTAGATTGGGAGGCGTTTCCTGATGAGCATCCCAACAAAGCAGTGTCTGAACTCTTAAACGGCTACCCCGAGCAACTTAAACTTGGCATTGAAGAACACGCGCCAAAGCGAACCGGGAAAAATCCAACATCACGCTTAGGAAAATATTTGTTTGCGGTTGATGAGCTCTCTGGCCTCATGCACGCGGCTTCACTTATGCGACCAACAGGGTTTGACGGCATGGAAGTTTCATCTGTCATAAAAAAAGTAAAGGATAAAGCATTTGCAAAAAATGTGAGTCGCGATGATATTACAGAAGGATTCCGGCTCATTGAAAAGTCGGCTGAAGAGCATATCAAGTTTTTGCTGGATGTGTTTAAGGGGAAATAATGTCCTCCACTCCTCCCATCTACATCGGCGTTCTCGGTTTGGCATATGACGGCAAAGGCAAGTTTTTGCTTACACAACGCAATCAGCCTGAGGATACAGAAGTGCATCTCAAATGGCAGATTGCTGGTGGGGGAATGGAGTACGGAGAAACGCCTGAGCAGACACTCGCGCGAGAGATGCAGGAAGAGCTGAGTGTGTCTGTGCGCATTCTTTCCCCGCAACCGATTGCAAAAACATCGGTGTGGGATTTGAAAGATCGCTCCTATCACATCACACTTCTTACGTATGTTGTTTCACTTGACAATCAAACGCCAAAAATTGGCGATCCCGAAACGCACGCATTCAAATGGATGACACCCAATGAGATCGCAACACTTGATTCGCTTCCTTTGACACGGGAAATTGTGGAAGAGGCGCTTGTCATCCTTGAAAACAAATTTTGACACCCCATGCTATACTTACTGTAGTCAAATAAAGCGCTAAGGTGACTAGCCCTCGCCAAGCTGCTCGAGGAAATTCGAGATGGGTAAGCCCAAGATAGCTGGAACAAGAACTAAGGAAGGTGGTACCACGCGAAAGCGTCCTGATAGGGATGATAGGCGTGGTTTTTTGTTATATATAAAGGAGTCCTATGTTAGACATCAAATACATTCGTGAGCATGCGGAAGAGTTAAAAACTGCCATTGGTCATAAACAAATGAACCCAGCAATTGTGGATGAGGTTATTCGTGTGGATGATGAGCGCAGAAAAATGATTCAACAAGTCGAGGAGGTTCGTAGTAAGGCAAATAAGCATGCCGATTCATTAAAGGCTGGAAAGCCATCCGCTGAGCAAATCGAAATTGGGAAAAAACTCAAGCAAGAGCTTCAGGATCTTGAGCCACAACTCAAAAAAATTGAGGAAACATTCAAGGATCTCATGTACCAGGTTCCGAATCCATCAGCGCATGATGTGCCAATCGGAAAAGATGAATCAGGAAATAAAGTTGTAAAAACTTGGGGCGACATTCCTACCTACAGTTTTGCGCCTAAAACGCATGATCAACTTGCTGAGGACTTAGATCTTATCGATACCAAACGCGCAGTTCGCATTGCAGGCTCACGCGCATACTTTTTGAAAAATGACCTAGTCTTGTTAGAACAGGCGGTACTGAATTATGCCCTTCGCATGATGGTCAACAATGGCTTTACTCCTATGACCGTTCCATGGATGGTCAACGATGAGGCAATGTGGGGAACAGGGTACTTTCCTTGGGGCATGCAGGATCACTACCAAACGCAGGATGGGCAAAAACTTATTGGGACAGCAGAAGTTTCATTAACGGCATATTTGCAAGGTGAAACGCTCAATGAAAAAGACTTGCCATTCAAAATGGTTGGTATCTCCCCATGTTTTAGACGTGAGGTGGGATCATACGGAAAAGATACTAAAGGCGTGTTCCGTGTACATCAATTCACAAAAGTAGAACAAGTAGTGTATACCGTTGCAGATGAGGAAGTGACACGAACCATGCATGAACACATGCTTGGTTTCTCAGAAAAACTTTTGCAAGATTTGAAAATCCCATATCATGTGTTGCTTATGTGCACAGGAGATATGGGCGCAGGTCAACGTCGAAAATTTGATGTGGAAGCATGGTTTCCTGGTCAAAAAGTGTACAGAGAAACGCATTCCGATTCGTACTTTAACGACTTTCAGTCGCGTCGATTAAACATTCGATATCGTACAAAAGACGGCACGTTAAAGTACGTGTATACACTCAACAATACGGTTGCTGCATCGCCAAGAATTTTGGCTGCCATTATGGAAAACCACCAACAGGCCGATGGAACAATCAAAGTTCCTGAAGTATTGCGCGCATTTGTTGGAAAAGATGTGATAGGATAACAAGCACACATGTCACATTTCACGCAAGAAATTGCTGGAGCAATCATTTTATTGTTGCGATCAAAGTGCAAACAGGCTCGTGCAAAATCACTTGAAACAAGTTCCTCTTATTTAGAAAAATATACTATTGAGAGCATGGTGCAAAACTACACATGGATTGATCCTTCCGCATAAAGTTTCTTCAACATAAAAGAAATCAAGGTGAGATAGACATTTTTCATAAAGGCTTGAATACCTCGAGTTTCTTCGTGTCC
>Ga0172368_10000256_pt1 | contig 75979 bp, 58 predicted proteins | sample Lak11m_FD_114540 | JGI IMG/M metagenome (GOLD analysis project Ga0172368, IMG submission 114540) | Freshwater microbial communities from Kabuno Bay, South-Kivu, Congo - kab_022012_11m | ecosystem: Environmental > Aquatic > Freshwater > Lake | place: Democratic Republic of the Congo: South-Kivu...
GAAAAATTAAATTTTAAGAAAACCAAATTAAATTTTTCTAAAGCCAAAGAAAAAAGACATATTTGTACAATGGAATATTCTGGTAGAGTACAAATTAAGAAACTCTATGATTATATGTACAAAGATGCTATTATTTTTGGAAATAGAAAAAAGACAAAATTTGAAGATATTAATTGTGCTCTTACTGAGAAATCAGTAAGTGAATTAGGGTTAATTGCTGGGACGCCTGAAATGGTAATCAGCAGCCAAGCTTAGATAGAAATATCTTTGAAGGTTCAACGACTATCGCTGAAATGCGAGTACACTTAAGCAAGTGGAAATGCCCTACTCTTAACAGGTAATGCTGAAGATGATGATATAGTCTGTTCTTATATTAATAACAAATATAAGCTGTAGTAAATACGGGTATAGATTAGCGAACTATACTGAACAAAAAGGATGGAGATTTTGGATATGTAGCCAATAAAGCATTAGAAGCTTCTTTATCATATTTGAATCCTAATATAGAGGTAAGAATATTTGATAAATTTATTGAACATTTTTATTGTGAAGGACATACTTTTATTCTAAGTCATGGTAATTTAACAATAATTAACATTATTTATTTGGTAAATTAAAAAATTTTTTGTATCTTTGTAGTATTATACTATAAAAATATGGAAATAATAGAAACATTTTTACAAGAAAAGCTGACAATTATACAATTGTCTAAAAGATTTAAAAAAGAAAAAGAAGAGATAGTTGAGATTTTAAAAAATTATGGATATTTATATGCCAAATCTAATAGAAAGACTGAGGTAATTATTAATTTAAAAAATGCCGCTGATGAGTATTTTATAAATAATAAATTGACTTTAAAAGAATTAGAAATTAAACATAATTTATCTATTGGTACTTTAAGTAAGTACTTAAAAGAATTTCACAACATTTCTATAGAAGTTAGAAAAAAAGTAACGTTTGATGATTCAGTATTTGATGAAATTGATACAGAAGAAAAAGCTTATTGGTTAGGATTTATATATGCAGATGGATATATTGATTCAGCTCCATTAATTGATGGAAAGAAAAATAATTACCAATTAGAAGTATCTTTAAAATTATCTGATTATGAACATTTAGTAAAGTTAAAAGAGTTCTTTAAATCAGATAAAGAAATTAAAACTGATTCATATAGATGTAGATTTTATTTGTCTAGTAAACATTTATGAAATACTCTTAATACTTATGGATGTACTCCTAGAAAATCGCTTACATTGGAATTTCCAGATGAAAGTATTTTTAAATCTAAAGATTTAATTAGACATTTTATTAGGGGTTATTTCGATGGAGATGGTTGTATTAGTTATGCTGATAAAGAGCATGTAATACCATCAATACAAGTACTCAGTACATTCAATTTTATTAAAAAATTAAAATCATACTTACCATTAGAACTTCATGACTTAAAAATAAGTCATAATCATAGTAATCAAAATGAAGAAACACGATGTATATCAACTTCTTCTAAAAAATCTATGATATTTTTGAATTACTTGTATAGTAATGTAACAATTTACTTAAATAGAAAATTTGAAAGATATTGTTATTTCAAATTGCCCCTTGTTAAGGAAACTTAATAAGTGGAGGGAGCAAAAACGGTGAAGGCTTAACTGCTAATACCGTGCTAACTAATTAAATTACGAAAGGTTAATTAGTAGTGTAACGCATAGGTACTGAATAAATATAATGTACCCACGAGTGTTCCCCACCTTAAAAGGTGAAAATATATGCTGAGCTGTCTGATAAATAAATCAGAATGTTGTGCGAATGGCACTAAGGAGGAAACTCCCAGAAATAGAGGATAAAAAGCCTTTATGATAACAAAACTGAAAGATGCAAAAGATATGTTTAAAAATATGCCTTTAACTATAAATGATAAAACAGAAAATCAGATAAATCAATATATTGATTATCATAAATTAAGTGATAATATCCATTTTATTAAAGGAGATTTACATCAATCTGCTACTACTTATGCTCATAAATTTAGATATAAGTCAGTTGCTTCATTTTTTGGTTCTTCTGAATGGATACACAAGAATTTTGGCAATACTAAGGCAGGAGTTAATTTTGATCTTGTTTCTATTGAAAATATTCTTGAATATAAGCTTGATTTAAATTGAAATAAAAATAATGGAAATTACATTAGACGAATTATTAAAAGGTAAAAGTACTTTAATAAAAAATAAAGAATTTTTTCCTACTAGGAATTATGTGGAGCCTTTTTTGGAAAGAATGTCTCCACTTACTTCCGACTTTAGATTTCAGGTAAAAGTGCCAGACCAAGTTACTATGAGTAAAGATATGGCAGACATTACCTATAATAGAGTTTTAATACAGGCAGTGTTGCCTAAAAAATTTAGTATAGATAGACATGATGAAGTTGTAGGATTTTTATACGGGATAGATGTTAAAAAACCTATAGTAAAAATATATAGAGGATATTTGAATCAGGCTTGTACTAATTTAACTGTATTTAATCCAGAGTGGCTAAATACTCAAGAATTAGTTCCAGGGGATCCTATTAATTACTCCCCAATTAAAAGCTTATTAGAAGCTACTAATAATTTTGCAGTAAAATTAGAGGCATTAAAAGACACCTATATAAGTAGAAATGATAGAAAACTTTATTTAGGTGAATGGGTAGACCATTCTTTAAGAGAATATGAAGATTATGGCTTTGGAAAAGTCAAGATAGCTGTAAGTACTCCGATAGATGCCTATAAACAATTATTTATTGATTCTGAAAGCAGTTATTTTATTCCAGAAGGAATAGATCCATCTTTATATGATGTATATAATGCTTTTACACAAATTATTACTGATGATAAAAAGGATATCCTTAATAAACCAGAAAAGACCCTATTAATTGGAAGATTACTAGGAATTATTTAATAAAACACATTTATATCTTTAATGTTATAATTTTTTCAAAATATAGTTTTTTCATAAAATTATCTATAATTTGTGATAAAGAAGTTGAATTTATCGAAAAATTTGATTCAACTAATTCTCAATTTGGATATAATACAACTGATGGAGGAGATGGTATAGTAGGTATTAAATTTTCAGAGAAAACTAGAAAGAAAATGAGTGAATCTAGAAAAGGAGAGGGAAATTCCATGTATGGAAAAACTTTAGAAAAGAACCCAAGATCTATTCCAATCTTACAATTAGATTTAAAAGGAGATATAGTTAAAAGATGGAGTTGTGCTGTTGAAATACATCAAGAATTAGGATATTCTATTACTATGATTAGAAATTGTTATAACGGAAGATATGAGATATATAAAGGATATAAATGGATAAAAGAAGAAAATTATTAAAAATAAGATAAAGTTTGAAAAAACTATGATTATTAATCGTTTATTAAAAGTATAATAATGGAAAGAGAGCGTATCAAAGTTTCTGGATTTGAAATAGGGCCATTAATCAATGAGTATTATTTTGATAATTGCTCAGAAGAAATATATAATGAGTATTTTGACTTAAATGGAAATCAAATAAAAAATCACTTTTCAGATGATTTTGCAATTATTTCAGATAAAATTTATGTTGACTTAGAAAAGGGATATACTACTAATTTATCAGTCTTTAAAAGGATCAGTGATAATAAGTATTTTGAAGCTAAATATAATTATAGTCCATACACTGGATTTGATTATCCTGGCTTTATTACTGAGGTATTTCCAAAGCAGGGAACAATTACAGTATATGAATAAATCTATAATTGTAATTAATTAATATGAAAATTCTTAAAGTAATCTATGATGATGATGTTGATTTTATATTAGATATTGTAAATAAAATAGATGAAAAAATATATGTTGAAAAATATAATATCACTTATTTAAAAGATCTTAAGAAAGCGATTCCAATTATGACTAGGCATGGTACAAAAGCTGTTCCATTAATAGTATTTGAAAATGAAAATTTAGAAGAATATGCTGCAATATGGTCTGAAAGTAACCCAAATTGGTTGGAAGAAATAAATAAAATACTGAAAGAATAAAAATGGAAAATAATAATTATTTTTTAGGGGATGATTTAGCATATGATGCTTGGGTATCTAAATATCAACATAATAAAGAGACATTGGATGAATTCTTTGGGAGAATAGCTTCTGAATTTGCAAGGCTAGATAATTTTAAAAAAAATTCAGAACAATTAACTGACTATGCCTGGAAATCATTAAGTGAATATGGTAGAGAAAGACTTTCTAATAAAGATAGATATGAATCTTTCTTAGATTTATTTAAAGATTTTAAATATATCATTCCAGGAGGTTCTGTTCTAGCTGGTATAGGTAGTGGAAAACCTGTTTCACTATCAAATTGTTTTGTTACTAAAACAGGAGATTCCATAGAACAAATTTTTGATACTGCAAGAGAAATGTCAGAAATTTATAAAAGAAGAGGTGGCAATGGAACTGATTTATCTAATCTTAGACCTGCTGGTGCTTTTGTTAATAATGCTGCTAAAACGACAGGCGGTGTAGTTCCTTTTATGGAACTTTATAGTCAGGTAACAAATACTATTGGTCAAGATGGTAGAAGAGGTGCATTAATGTTGAGCATTGATATAAAACATCCTGATAGTCCTGAATTTATTAAAATTAAACAGGATTTAACTAAAGTAACAGGAGCTAATGTATCTGTTAGGATCTCTAAAGATTTTATGGATGCAGTAGAAAATGACAGAGACTATATATTAAGATGGCCTTGTGAGAAAGACCTGTCTATATTTAGTGAAGAATATTTAAATGTAAATTATAATGAACTTACTTATATTGAGGATCATACAGATAACTCAATAATATATATTAAAAAAGTTAGAGCTAAAGAATTGTGGGATTCTATAATTCATTGTGCTTGGTCTAGCGCAGAACCTGGAATATTATTCTGGGATAATATAATTGAAAATGATCCAGCTTCTGTCTATGATAAATTTAGGGCTGTATCTACAAATCCTTGTGTTACACCAGAAACAACTTTATTAACCAAAGAGGGATTTAAATCAATTGTAACTTTACTTAATCAGGAAATTGAAATTTGGAATGGCAAAGAATGGACTTTAGTAACCCCCTTTCAAACTTCTGATAATGAGCAAGTTTTTAAAGTTGTTTTTTCTGATGGTACTGATTTAACTTGTACCAATTATCATGAATTTATTTTAAAAGATGGTATTAGAAAACAATTAAAAGATTGTAAAATTGGAGATAAATTGTCTAAATTTGTATACCCCTTGATAGAATTTTCTGATTCTTATGGTGTAGATAAAAATGCATATACTCAAGGATTTTTTGCAGGAGATGGCACTATTTCCATAGAAAAAGGAAGAGATACTAGGTATTTTATAGATTTATATGGAGAAAAAATTGATTTAATCCCATATCTAAATGTAAAAGAATATGGAACTTTAGATTTAGTTAATAATAAAATTAGAACTATTATTGTTAATCAAATGTCTCCATTAAAGACTTTTGTTCCTACTCAAGTTTGTAAAGAAACTAGATTAGCATGGTTGGCAGGTTTATTAGATTCTGATGGAACATTAAATGATTCTGGTGGATCTTTAGCAATAACATCCATTAATAAAGAATTTTTAACAAATGTTAAATCTATGTTAATAACCTTGGGTATTAGAAGTACTATTGGTATTATTAAAGAAGAACAGCAGAAAGAAATTAAAGGAGAAATTTATGCTTGTCAAACTTGTTATAGACTGGTAATTTCTGCTTATTATGTTAAACAATTAATTGAATTAGGTTTAATTACTCATAGAATACCTTTAATTGCAAATCCAAATAGAGATGCAAGTAGATTTATTCAAATAGAATCTATAGAATTAATTGGAAATAGTGATGTTTATTGTGTAACTGATAATAAAAATCATTCCGCCTTATTTAATCATGTCATGACTGCTCAATGCGGAGAAATACCCTTATCTCCATATGATAGTTGTAGGTTAATAGCTTCTAATTTATACTCCCTTGTTCAATCTCCTTTTACACCTCTTGCAAAAATTAATAAGGACTTAGCATATAGAGTGTTTTATGAAGCACAGATTATAGCTGATATTTTAGTTGATTTAGAGATTGAGGCTATAAATAGAATAATTTCTATTTCACAAAATAAAGAAAAAGAATTTTGGGAAAAAGTTAATGAAATTGGAAAAGCTGGTAGAAGAACTGGTACTGGAATAACAGCATTAGGAGATATGATGGCTGCTCTTAATCTTAACTATAATTCTCCTATTATTGGGGAACTTATGAAATTAAAAATGAAGGCAGAGTTAGATGCTACTATAGATTTAGCTATATTAAATTCTCCTTTTCCAGATTATGATGGAAATAAAGAATATTCCAATAATAATGAGGAACTAGATGAAGTTAACTATATTGGTAATAATAAATTTTTTAATTTCTTAATGCAGGAATTTCCTTCTGAATGGCAGAGAATGAGAATATTCGGAAGAAGAAATATTTCATGGAGTACCATTAATTTTGGTGGCTTAACCTAGTAATAGGTTTTGAAAAATTGGATAAATTGCTGGAAAGCTAAAAACAATTCAATATTTTAATAATTTTTAAATTTTTATTGATTTTTGTAAAAAAATTGTTCAAGTTAATCAGCAGCCAACCTAAACTTAGGTTAAAAGAGTTTAGAAGGTTCAGAGACTACGGGAGTGAGCCTAACAATAATCTCCCGCACGAAAATCCAACATCCTAATTATCAGGATGATGATATAGTCCGATACTCCTTAGAAATGAGGAGAGTGTAAGATAAAGAACTTACACAAAACATATGCGCTCCAACTGGAACTATAAGTATAATGGCAGGAACTACTAGTGGTTGTGAACCTGTATTTAGTTTATATTATATTAGAAGAAAGAAGTGTAATGTTGGAGAAATTCCAGATTTTGTTGATCAAAATGGAGTTGGATTTAAAAACTATAATGTTGTTCATCCAAAATTAAAAGTTTGGTATAATGAAAATAGATTAATAACATCTAACCCAGATACAGGAGATTTATCTGAATTCTCTAAAGAGGAATTGGATGAATTAATTAAACAATCTCCATGGCATAATAATACTGCACAAGATCTTAGTGCAGAAGAAAGAGTCATGGTGCAGTCTATGTTACAAAAATATACTACACATTCTATAAGCTCAACTGTTAATGTGGCAAAAGATACTGAAAAAAAGACAATTTCAGATATCTATCAATTTGCTCATGAAATGAATTGTAAAGGAATAACCGTCGAAAGATAGGCGGCTTTGTTTGGTAACAAACAAATGAAAACTTTCTAAATTGCTGGAATCTCCTAAAATACTATAAACCACAACATAATCTGAGAGGATAAGTGTGAAGGTAGGAAAATTATAGTAATAGTTAAAATTTAAATTTTTTAATATTTTATTCAAAGATTATTAGTATCTTTGTCAATTATGTTAAACCTTTAAATTTTATAAAATGGACAATCAGCAGCGAAATTCTAATCTATTAGAAGAAATTAAAACAAAATATGAAAATGGAGAGAGTATGAATAAACTTTCCCAAGAATATTCATTAAATATTGGGACAATACGAAGGGAACTTATTAAGTTAGGTATTACTCCAAGGTCTGTTAAAGAAAGCGTGAAAAAATTTAATAAAAAGAATGAAATTAATTTTTCTGGAATTTTTACACAACAATTAATAGGAATGTTATTAGGTGATGGTGGATTACGTTTAGTTCCAAAAGGAATTAATCCATATTTCCAATATACTGATAAACATAAAGAAGTTATTGAATATATAATGAACTTATTTTCTGAAAATGGAATTAAGTGTGGAAATATCCAAATAAATAGACAATCAGGTTGTTATAGTTTTCAAACAGAAACTCGGCCCGAATTTTTAGATTTATATAATTTATTTTATCCAAAAGAAATAATGGATACTCAATCTCAAAATAGAAAAATACTACCAAATATTGTATTAACTAATATAAATTTATTGTGGTGGTATATTGGCGATGGAGGAGTTAAAAAACAAAATGGAACATTAAATAATGCAGGAGCAATTACTTGTAAACATTTAAATCCATTTATTTTAAATTGACTAAAAGAAAATATTGATAATAGTGTTACTACTCATTGTGATAAACGAGGAAATATGAGTTATAAATATTATTTTAATAATCAATCATTAAATAAATTATTAGATTATATTGGAGAATGTCCCGTATCTTGTTATAAATATAAATGGATTACAAGACGTTCAGAGACTATAATGGAAGAATCCTAGACACTAGGATTATGGTATAGTCCAAACTTATATGAAAGTATAAGAACGATTGCTATCGTGATGGAAGTAGGAGTGGTATTCTTGTAAAAGAAGAAACCCCAAAAATGAGTGACCATAGACCTGATGAATTAGATTGCAAAGTCTTAAGATTCAAGAATGAAGATAAAAAGAACTGGATTTCTTTTGTTGGAGTTTATGGAGATAAGGCTTATGAAATCTTTACAGGAATAAATGACCTAGATGAATTACCAATTCCTTCTTATATAGAAAGTGGTAAAATCATTAAAGTCTCATTACCAGAAGGTTCTAGATATGATTTCTCATATCTTGATAAGTATGGTTATGTAAATACTGTTGGAGGATTGAATCGTGTGTTCAATAAAGAATATTGGAATTATGCAAGATTTGTTTCTGCATTATTACGTGAAGGTACTCCGACTGAAAAGGTTATTAAAGTAGTTGATGGACTAACTTTTACCAATAAAGGTATGAATAGCTTTCAAGCTGGATTAATAAGATCTTTGAAGCTGTTTGTGCCTGATGGAACTGAAGCAACAGGAGCAGTATGTGATAACTGTGGAAGTCATAATATTATCTATGAAGGAGGTTGTATGATATGCAGAGATTGTGGGTCAAGTAAATGTGGATAATATGTTAAGTGATGATCAAAAAAAAGCTTTGGAATTAATACTAGAGTTTTTAGAATCCAAAACAAAAATAGCTTTTACCATTTCTGGATTTGCCGGAACTGGTAAAAGCTTTTTAACCACAGAATTAATAGATATTTTATATAAAATTAGAAAGAATTATGTTTTATGTGCTCCTACACACAAAGCTAAAAATGTGCTTCAAAATTTTACCCAGAGTACTGCCTTGACAATACATAAACTTCTTTCTCTTGCTCCTAATATTGAATTAATAGATTTAGATTTTAATGATTTAAAATTTCTTATCCATAAAACATCTGAGGAATTTCCATCCAATTCTTTAGTAATTGTTGATGAGGCGTCTATGGTTAATGATTATTTATATGATTTGTTAATTGATAGGTGTGTTAAACATAATTCTAAGATATTATTTATAGGAGATATTGCACAGTTAAGACCTGTAAATTCTGATTACTTTTCCAAGGTTTTTGATACTGAAGATATATTTTATTTAACACATATTTTTAGACAAAAGGAAGATTCTGCATTATCTGAAATACTCTTGTTAAGTAGAGAAAATTATATTAATAATTTTGAAACTAGAGAATCAGAATTTGGTTCTATTTATGTTACAAATAATCCTATAGAATTTCTTAGGGAGGGTATAAAATATATAGACGAAGCCACAAAAAATACTGATATTATGGAGACAAAAATACTATCATATACTAATGACAGAGTTGAATTATTTAATAAAAAACTTCATAATTACTATTTTAATAATGAAGAGTATGGAAAAAATGAAATTCTAACTTGTTATGATAATTTTGAATTTGGCTATGGTAATTTTTGGAATGGAATGGATTATATAATTATTGAAGAGCCAAAGAAGATTAATATTAATATCCCAAATGTTGGAATTTTTCCAGGATTTAATCTAACTGTTTTTGATTCTACTGATAATGTTAATTTAGATTTTAATATATTATCTAATGAATTATCTTACAATGATACGAAAAGACTTGGGTTAACTATAGAAGCATTTAGACTTGAGGCTATTAATTATAAAATGCGTGGGTCTAGAAAGTCTAGTATGCTTTGGAAAGAATATTATAGAATTCTGAGTAGTTTTACTACTCCTAATAATTTATATTATGAAAACAGATTAATAAGAAAGAAATCTATTGACTATGGATATGCAGTAACAATACATAAGAGTTGAAATCTTGGCTCTTGTAAAACCAATTTAACTGCGGGAATATCCTAAGAGCTTATTTATACTAACTATATATGGTAACATAATATAGGGTCTAAAGTAATTATTTAGAGTATAGTAAAAATTAAATAAGATTGGACAATCCGCATCCAAGTTTCCTAAATTAGGAAAAAGGATCAGAGACTATCCTGCAAAGGAGTACATTTAGCTTTTAATAAGCTATTTGGAAAAGGTTGGGTATTTGTTATGTTTTATGAATAATTTTTAGTACATTTGTATAGTATTAATTAAAATTTATAAAATATGGAAAATAATAGAATAGTTGATTTAGGATTTATTTATTGCTTAAAAAATCCACTTAATGATGAAATTTTTTATATAGGAGCGACAGAATCTGCTCCTAAAGACAGACTTAAAATGCATTATGCTCATTTTAGGGAGTATTTAAAAGGACTTAGAAATCTAAACAATAGATTTAAGTACTTTGAAAATTTATGACCAGAAATTGCTAAAATAGAATTATTAGAGATAATTCAAGGAGAATCATTATATAATAAAGAAATTGAATATATAGAGAAATTTTCTAAATTATATAATTTAACTAATCAAACTTTAGGAGGTAATGGAGGAGATACATTTTCTTTACAAGATACTATTGATAAAGATAGAATTTCAGAATTAATTGCAATGAAAAATTCCAAATCTAAACCAAGAGGATTTGCTGAGAATCTAAGTAAAACTAGAATGGGAAAAAATAATCCCATGGCGGGCAAATCAATTATGGAAAAATCTGTTATATTTGATGGAGATGATAATATTATTAAGGTTGTAAATTATCCTTATGAAATTACTGAATTTTTAGACATAATTTTTGGAGTTGAATTGCATAAAAAAAATGCAGCTCAAACTGGAAATATTACTAAAGCTCTTAAAAATAAAGGGAAAATAAACAGCAAAGGATATTTATTTAAAACCTTAAATTCATGTTCAAAACAAATACAAGATATAGTCCACATGAAATATGAAAATATTTCTAATAATGAAGAATAGCAAGGTTCTTCGATAAATAATGTGTTAATAGATATGAGGAGCATTTCTCAATGTAGAAATGATGTAGAAAAAAGACAGCTACAATATGTAGCTTTGTCAAGAACTAAAAATAATGTACATATATTACAGTAAAATATGAGTGTAAAATATATTTATATAAAAGTTGATGTAAATGATGGTGATTATATAGGAGAATTAAATAAAATTTCTGAACTAGATCTTAGCTTAATTCTTCCAGTAATCAATGAAATTTCTAATTTTAAGCCATATACTGTTAGAGGAGCTACTCATTATAATAATTTTCCTTATGGAGATTATTTAGATGAAAATGCGGAAGAATTATATGGCCATTTAGATGGTTATAAAACTTTTTTAAATTATCTCCCTTCAACTGAATATGGATTCCATACAATTGAAGAAATAAAGATACTTGAAGTAGAAAATGAAATGAATTTAATTTAATATGATAAATATAGAAATAATAAACCATTCTAGTAATGAATTACCAAAGTATGAAACTGAGTTTTCTGCTGGAATGGATTTAAGAGCGGATTTAAAAAGCATTAAAAATAGTAATAATTTATATAATGCTAATTTTGATGCAGAATTTAAAACTTTAGTAATTTTTCCTGGTGGACGAGCTCTTATTCCTGTTGGCATATCTACTGCTATTCCAGTTGGATATGAGGCTCAAATAAGACCTAGAAGTGGTCTTGCACTAAAACATGGAATAACAGTTTTAAATTCCCCAGGAACAATAGATTCTGACTATAGAAATTTATGGGGAGTCATTCTTATGAATACGTCTAATACCTCTTACCAAGTACTAGATGGTGATAGGATTGCTCAAGTTGTATTTAATAAATTTGAGAATGCAATATGGAATGAAGTTGAATCATTATCAGAAACAGATAGAGGTTTAGGTGGGTTTGGACATACTGGAAAATAATGAAGTTGCTTAAATATAGATATCTTTATGATGGAGAATTAACTATTCCAGATCCTTGGATTCCAATTATAAATGATATGTTTAAATCAATTGATTATATAATAAGACCTTCTTTCATACCGCTATGGTATTATAATCTTTTATATGATTTATCTAAAAATAAGTATTTTTCATTTCTAGAATTTCTCTTATTTGATATAAAAAAAGGATTATTTATTGAAGATATAAAGCAAAAATTTGCATCCTTAAGAATTAAAGGAGACTTCAAATGCTTTACTTTTCTTGTAGATAATGCTACTGCAGAATGCAATAATACCTGTGAATTTTGTGGAACACATAATACAGATAAAGTAACAATAAAAAGTTGGGTAAGAAATTTATGTATATCTTGCCAAGAAAAATATAAAAACAATGACCTTAATTTACGAAATAGTTCTAGTAACTAGAAATGCCAGAGATAAAGTTCAGGTAGCTATAGCTTCTTTAAAACAAGATGGAAATTCATTTTTAATATCCAGAAGAACTGGACAATATGGTGGTAAAATGACTTCTCAACCTGAATTGTTAATAAATCGGGGAAAGGCTAAAAGAACTGTACTACAACAAGCTACTTTAGAATTTAATAGTATAATAAATAAGTATTTAGATAAGGGTTATAAAAAATTTGAGCTATTATCTAAAAAGAAGTTTGAAAATATTACTTCCTCTGAATTAGACGAATTAGTTCCAAGTTTAAAAACAGATCAAGAAGGAAATTTAAAACCAATGCTTGCTAAATCATTCGACAAATGTCAAAATTCTATTTTTGAAAAACCATTATTTAATAGTAGAAAATTGAATGGAGTTAGATGTATGATAAAGTATTCTCCAGAAATAGATTCTTGCATTGCTATTAGTCGAGGTGGTAAAAATTATAATATTGCAGCAAGACATATAATTAATGAATTAACTCCATATTTAAGAAACCATCCTGAGCTAGTTTTAGATGGTGAATTATATATACATGGTCAATATCTACAAGTTATTTCTGGTTTGGCAAGATTGGAAACTTGGTCTCCAAAATGTGAGCAGTTAGAGTATTGGATTTATGATTTAGCTATTCCTAATATGGTGTTTACTAATCGTCTAAATGAATTGACTAGCATTGAAATTGAATTTAATGATTCTAAGAAAATAAAAGTTTTAGAACATGTTCTTACTAATAGTTGGCTAGAAATACAGAAATTACATGATGCCTGGGTTTCAGAAGGATTTGAAGGAGTAGTTGCCAGAAAACCTGATAAAGAATATCAATTTGGTAAAAGGGGCTCTGATATGATAAAAGTTAAGATGTATCAAGATGATGAATTTTTGATTGTTGACTATTCTAAAAAACTAAGAGAGGAAGATTTTTGTTTTATATGTCAAACAGAGGATGGAAAATTATTTGAAGCAAAACCTGTTGGAACCAGAGAACATAAAGCAGAGTATCTAGAAAATATTGATGAAATAATAGGTAAAAAAGGAACTATAAAGTACTTTGAGATGTCTAAAGAAGGTATTCCATTACAACCCGTATTCCAATCAGTGCGTTATGATTTAGACTAATATGGAATATACAGTTAGTATAATAGACGAAATATTTCCTGGGTTTTATAATACTGATTATGACCCAGGAAATATTGAGCGATATGATAATGATGGGAATTTAGAAGAAGAATTTACAGAAGAACAATATAAAGAATATACTGATAGATTTTGTGAGTATATAGTAAGTCTTGTAAATCAACATACTCCATTTAAGATTATTAAATGGGAATTAAATTGTCCTCCATCGTATAATTATAGAAATGATGAACTTTGGGTGACAATTGAGACAACCCCAGAAGATATTCTTTATCATTATATAAATCATGAGTATAGAGATTATATATTTGACTATGTTGAATGGAATGAATGGAACAAAGAAGATTATCATGAAGCAATTCTACAACAGCTTATTTCATATTCATTATTTGAATTTCAAGATACATTTATAGAACAATTATATTAAAGAAATGGAAATTAATAATTTGAAATCACTTTCTCCATATATAAGAATTAATAATTCAGATGAATTTTATTTTCTTCAAATAATTCAAAGAAGAAAAGAAAATCCTGACTTGCCAGTTTGTGATAGAATAATTAAAACCTATTATACTACATCTTATGAACAATTGGAAGAAAGATTTTCAAGCATACAAAAACTTTGTAAATTCTATAATGCTAGAGCATATATAGATTTAAATAGAAAAAGTTTTAAAAAAGTTGCTTTTCTTACACTTAAGAAAGTAACAGATTGTTTGATAAGTGAAACATATCAATCAGTTTCTAGTGTATATAATTCTGCTTGTGGACAGACTTCTACAGATGCAGAGAAATTATGGATAGTAGATATTGATACTGAAGATGCTCATATAATAGAGAATGTTATTCATCATATAGAATTATGTTCTTCTAAATTAAATACTAAAACAGAAAAGATTGGTGCCAATGTTATAGACATAATTAAAACTATAAATGGCTGCCATTTAATTACTATCCCTTTTAATGTTAAAGAATTTGAGCCTTTTCAATGTAAACAACCTACTGATATTCATAAGTCTGGTACAACTTTATTATATTATGGAAAAGACGAAATTTTGGAATAATAAAGACTATGTAAAAGATTGGCTTAAAGATTGTAATTTAAACTTTTCAGTAGAAACACTAGGAGCTGGCCATCGTGGAATACTATTATATATTTTTGATGAATCAAAAGTTGAAGAATTTATTTCTAAGTATAATGGCACTGAACCTATTAAAATCATTTGGTGAAACTTATGGTCTACTAGATTTAAGATTTGTAGCTGGGTTAATAGAAAATAGATTAGAAGAACAAGATTAAAATTAATAAAATGTTAAACAAGCCAAAAAATGATAATTACGCAGCTGTAGTTGTAGAGATTAAGACTTTAGTGCCATTAGCGGGCTGTGACTTTGTACAAGCTGCTATTATTATGGGTAACCAAGTAATAGTAGATAGAAGTACGAAAGAGGGTGATATAGGATTATACTTTCCTTTAGAAACTCAGTTAACTGAGTCTTTCTTAAAGGCAAATAATCTTTATAGAAAACCAGAATTAAATGCTGACAATACTAAGAAAGGTTATTTTGAAGAAAATGGAAGAATAAGATGCGTAAAATTTAGAGGTCATAAATCTGAAGGATTATTTATGCCTATAGGTTGTTTAGCTTATATTTTCCCAGATACTTTCAATCCATCTAAAACAGGATTATGGTATCCAAAAGAAGTCAATATTAATATTGGTGATACTTTCGATGAACTTAATGGGATTGAGATTTGTAGAAAATATGTAATCAAAAAATCTAAAACTCCTGGACTTCCTGGAAGTGGTAAAGGTAATAAGAGAGCGAAGAAATATGAAAGTAAATTGATAGAAAATCAATTTAGATTTCATGAAGATACATTGTGTGTCGATTTTTACAGAAATGTAGAAAGTTTTATTGGGTAAACTCGGTGAATCCTAAGTTTGCTTTAATATTTAAAATATTTTATGATTTAATATTTTTATTGATTTTTATATAGTATATTTGTATATTACTTATAAAATATATAAAAATGGCAAAAGAAAAAATTAAATCATTTGATCCTGAATTAATAGAAAAATATTATTCCGGAGAATTAAAATTCAAAGAATTGTGTGAAATTTATCAAGTATCTGTACCTACAATGTATAAATATTTTAATAAATTTGGAATAAAAAGAAGATTAAATATAGTCAAAGAATCAATTAAACATGATTTTTTTAATAAAATAGATTCAGAAGAAAAAGCTTATATTTTAGGTTTTTACATTGCTGATGGTAGTGTATATAAAGGTGATTCTCATCAAGGTTATAAATTTAGTATAGGAATATCTACATTAGATATAGATATTCTTGAAAAAATTCGAGATATATTATCTCCTAATGCGAATATAAATTTTTCTGATGAAAGGATTAATAATTATGGAATAAAAACTAATACAATGTGTAAATTAAGTATATCTTCTAAAGATATAGTTAACACTTTATGTGATTTTGGTTTAGGTGAAAATAAGACTTATTTAACTAAATCTATAATTAATATTGTTCCAGAAGAACTAATGTTTCATTTTATCAGAGGCTATTTTGATGGAGATGGACATATAGGATATAGTAAAGTATCTAAAAAACATGTTGCTAAACAAGATGAAGAAAAAATTTATAATTATATTAATTATAATTTTAGTATTATTAGTTTAGATCATAGTATATTATTAGAAATTTCAAACTTTTTAGAAAAATTTAATTTTACTATAAGTAAAAGAATTGATAAAAATTGTTTAACTATATCTATACATCAAAAATCTGAAATTGAATCTATTTTTAATCTTTTATATAAAAATTCTACAATTTTTATGAATAGAAAATATAATAAATTTAAAGAAATATTGGAAATACCGAACTAACTTAACCTTTAATAAAGTTAAGTAGTGTAACGCGTAGAGGATGAATCTAGAAATAGAATATAATTCCTCCAAGAGTATCCAACACCTAAACGTAAAGTCGTAGGTGAAAATGTACGCTGAGCTATCTGATGAATAAATCAGAATATCTATAGATCTGAAGCAATCTATAGTAAGGAAGAAATTCCTAGAAATAAAGGATAAAAAGCCTTTATGATAACAATACTGACAAGTATGCTTTACAAAAACTTACATCGAATTAATCCAACTGATTTAATTCAAATCAGCTTTAAACTTCATGGTACGAGTGGAATTTCTTCCTATGTTTTATGTAAGAGAAAACTTAATTGGTTTGAAAAATTATTATCGAAATTTAAAGTAAATATAAGAACTGAAAATTACGATTATCTATACTCAAGTCGCAAGGTTATAAAGAACGAAGAACTCAATCCAAATGCTCAACATTATTATGGAGAAGATATTTGGGGAATTGCTCATAAAGAATTAGAACCATTTCTTACAAAAGGAATGACTCTGTATTATGAGATTGTTGGATTTTTACCTAACGGAGGAGCTATTCAAAAGGATTATGACTATGGTTGTGAAGCTAATAAACATGCTATTTATATCTATCGTATTACTTCTACAAATGTGGATGGTAAAGTTATAGAATTTAGTGCTAAACAAGTACAAGATTTCTGTAAAAAGAATGGATTAAATGCTGTTCCTGAATTATATTATGGTTTCGCTAAAGACTGCTTTACTTACATCTATCATTTAGCAGAAGAGCCTCATAATTTTCCTGATCAAAAATGGAATGAAGAGTTCTTAACAGAAATAAAACAAACTTATAATGAAAGGGATTGTTTTATGTGTAAAAATAAAGTTCCTGAGGAAGGTATAGTTCTAAGAATTGAGAGACTTGATTTTGAGGCATATAAACAAAAATCTAACAGATTTTATGAAAGAGAAACTAAACTTCTTGACGAAGGAGTTGAAGATATCGAATCTGAAAATTAAAATTTAAATGATTCTTTTATGGATAAAAACACTTTTTTAAATTATATCAATTCTTCCTGGAAGTATTGATTCAATTAATCATGCAGAAATAATAAATGGGTCTCTGATTTTAACCTCCGATTCTAAGAAATATACTTTTAAATGTTATTCATCTGATATAGAAACAGGTGCTTTTGAATGCAAAACATTTTTTCATAAAGATGTTAATTCTGGCGAAGTGTTTTATAAAATAAGGTAAAATATGAAACTGATAAAGCTGCAATTCATGCAGCTATTCTTTATAATATTAAACCTGAGACCATTCATAAAAGAATAGCATATAAATGTAGTAAATGTGGCTTTTGGCATATAGGCAGAAATAAAACTACTATAACAAATGCAGATAAAGAAAAGTTAAAAATTAAACATAATTTAAAGTAAACAAATTATGAAAATAAAGTATACAAGTGAAACTAATATTTCTGATTCAATTATATTAGAAATTGTAAATGAGTACTTAAATTACAATTATTTAGATGAAGTTACTAGTTTAGAAAGTTGTTCAAAAGAACTAATAATCAAAGCTTTAACAGACAGTGATGCTATTGAAGAGATTTTTTATGAATTTGATTCTGATAAATTTAAAATAGAGATTTTAGATGGAGATAATAACTAAGAGATCAGAAAATATGTCTTTTGAAGAATATAGAGAGCATCTTATTCTACAAAATAAATATATTAAAAATTATTTAAAGGGAAAATTATATTATCTATCTAGTGAAATATTATATCATGAAAATGATATTAATAAATTATTTGGATTTAGAAGAACGTACAATCCTTTTATTGGAAGTGTTAAAAATGATTTAACAAATCCCATCAATAATATGAGTGAAGATATTTCTTAATTTTTATTATAATGAAAAAAATAGAAGCTAAAATTGTAGCAGACAGTATCTCACCTCAAGGACATAGGATAACTACGTTTTTATTGACTTATCCTAGATTCATTCATGGAGAAGTAATGACTCATAGATTATTTTCTAGAAACTCTGCAAGTAGTAGGGCTATACCATTTGAGAAAATGGTTAAAATGGTTGAAGAAGACCCTTTTATACCAATAGCTTGGCAAAAAGATCATAAAGGTATGCAAGGAGTTGAATATCTTGATGAAACTATGGTTGATGTTGCAAAAGAGGAATGGTTATACGCAAGAAAAGACGCTGTAAGAGCCGCTAAAATTCTCAATAAAGAAGAATTTGTTACCAAACAACTCTGTAATAGATTATTAGAGCCTTTTATGTGGCATACTACTTTAGTAACGGCTACAGAGTGGGAAAACTTTTTTGAATTAAGGTGTCCTAAATATACAGATAATCAAGAAAATGTCTTTAAAAGTAAAAAAGATTATCTTAATACTCATGGTTTAGCTGGTGTATTATCTGAAGAAGGTTTTAGAAGTATTAATAAATCTCAAGCAGAAATTCATATTCAAGCATTAGCAGAAGCTATGTGGGATGCTCGTAATGAGTCTACTCCACAGATACTTCAAGCTGGTGAATGGCATATACCATTTGGAGATCAAATGGATAGTAATGCTTTACATGATTATGATATTGTTGAACTTGATAATTGTTATGATATAGATGAACTGAAAGTAGCAGTAGCTGTTGCTAGATGTGCTCGTTTATCTTATATGACTTTTGACGACGAAATAAATTATAAGAAAGACATTGAACTATTTCACACTCTGCTAAAGAATAAACATATGTCTCCATTTGAGCATGTAGCTAAATGTATGACTGAATTAGAATATTATTCTTTTATTAAAGGTAAATATCCAACAACACTAGATCAGTGGGGAATAGTAAACTATGAAAACTATCCTATAGTTCATAAAAAAATGTTTGAAGAAGAATTAATTGGAGAAAATCCTAATAACGGAAATCGTTATGGTTGGTGTAATAATTTAAGAGGATTTGTTCAATACAGATTCTTTTTAGAAAATAAAGAAAAATAATGAGTGATTTTAAAAGGAGACTAATTGACGAACAAGTCGAATTAGAAGAAAAATTAGATAAATTGGATCTATTCCTTGCATCAGAAAAAGTAGATCTAATTACAGATGGTAGAAACTATTAAGAGTACCACTAATTACCCAAAACAAATTAATGAACATAATGCTCTTGCAGATGCTAGATGGAATTATGAGTTATATAAATTTTTAATGGAATTATGAGTTACACAGAATATCAGTTTTTATAATGGGGGAACTTGTTTATCAGAACTTTTGGAGGAGTACCTTTTAAAAATTATTAAATAATTATGGAAAAATATATTTTGATTGAATGGCCTGAGGTTCAGGCTTATATGGAAGAAGATTGGTTTGAAAAAGAGGCTATATTATCTTCTGAATCTAGTGCTTTTTTTATTCCAGAAAAAAGATATTATGAAGATGTAATTGATTATATTATTGTTGAATCTGAAAGGCTTGCTACTATGCTACCAACTAATTCTTCAGAAAAAACATATATAGAAAATGAATGGAAAAATAAATATCCATTTGAAGGTGGGATGTCTACATATGAATCAATATTAAATCTAAAATTTCAATTAGAAAAAAGTGAAGCACAAAGCTAAATTTAAATCTATAAAAAATGTTAGAGTATTGATATGCTCTAAATGTAATATAGTAATTAAGGAAGAAGAGTTTTTTACTCCAGAAGAAATTGAAGCATCTAAAGGTAATATAAAGATCCCTGCACAATATTGTGATGAATGTGAGGAAAGGATAAAATATGGAGAATAGATTTAAAGTTGTAATCTTAGATTATGAGAATGAAAATGTAAGTATATTCAGTATAGATAAAAATATTATAATTGATATGGATGAATACGAATTATATGAATATATAAATAAAGAATATTCTGTTTACTTTAATCCTTCTAACTGCCTGCTATTATATGTATAGTAATAATCTTTCAGTTAATATTTATTAATATGGCAATAATAGGAATACATGGAAAAATAGGATCTGGAAAGGATACTGTAGGTAAAATGTTTCAATATCATATTGATAGAAAAAGAAATGGATATACTAATCCATCTTCTTTAGAAGATTTCAATAGTTATATAAATAATGGACATGATTTAAAATGTGGGTGGGCTATTAAAAAATTTGCCTATGCATTGAAACAGGTATGCTCTATAATATTTAATATTTCTATAGAGGACTTAGAACTTCCAGAAGTTAAGGCTAAATTTTTGAATCCTAGCTGGTACAGATATTATTTTGAAAGACAATACACAGATGCAGACCATAATTTGTATTTTAAAAAATTTATTTTTTCCTCAATTGAAGATGCGGATTATGCCCATAATTATATTACTGATGGAGCTATTCGTGCTGAATTTCCTACAATCAGATCTTTTTTGCAGGAAATTGGCACTAATGCAATGAGAAATGTCATACATCCAGATATTTGGGTAAATGCTCTAATGAATAAATATGCTTATAATAATCCAATTTTCTATGAAGGAGGAGTAGAATCTCCAGATTATGAAGATATTTCCCCAGATTGGATTATAACTGATGTTAGATTTAAAAATGAAGTGCAGGCTATTAAAAGAGTTGAAGGCATTATAATCAAGATAATTAGGACTGATGTCCCTGAAAATTTTTCTAGTAAACATATTTCTGAAAATGAGCTGAATAACTATAAATTTGATTATGATATTATAAATAATGGTTCTATGGAGGATTTACTAGGAAAGACTTATGAATTATTAAATATTATATCTAATGAACATCCTTCCTATAACATATGAAGAATTAATTTCAAATAATACAAATCATATTTTTGTATATTATGGATGCAAATTCTTAGAAAATTTTGGTAAATTTAAAAGAGGCAAAATTTATAAAGCTATTTTAGTTGATTATATTAAAGGAGAAATAGCTTATTTTGGCCCTAATAAAGGAGACATGATAATAGAACATTTTGTGATATGCAAGAAATAATTTTTTGTGTTGGATTACCTGGAAGTGGAAAAACAACTTGGGCTAAGCAATTTTGTTTAGATAATCCAAATTATGTAAGAATAAATAAAGATGATTTAAGAATATTATTAGGCAATCCTAAATATTCTAGAGATTTTGAAGATCTGGTATTAAACATAGAAAGAGAAATGGGTCTAGCAATTTTGTGGACTGGAAAATCTCTTATTGTTGATGATACGAATTTTTCAAAAATTCACTATAAATATTGGAAAAGGATTTCTGATATAAAAGGTATTTCCTTCACGGAGAAGTATTTTGATACCCCAGTTGAAGAATGTATTAGAAGAGATTCTGAGCGCGAGAAATCGGTTGGAATTGATGTTATAATGAATATGTATGAAAAGTACGTTAAAATAGAACTTTAGAATATTTTTAATGGACAAGAATTTAATTAAAAAAATACTTACATCAAAGAAAGTAGAATTAGAAGATGTTAATAAATTCATAGTAGACTACGTTTTATTTAAAAAGAATAAAAATATTTCTGCTGAAGAATTAAATGGGATCTTGACTCTAATTAATAATGGAATCTTTGATCTTAGAAGAGCTCTTATAGATGCAGCAAATTCAGTTGATTTGACTGTTCTTACTGCATTTGATAAGAAAGGAATAATTATTAATACCTATGTGTATTAATTTTTGTGTTTTGTTTATTTTTTTTTTGTATTTTTAAATTTGGGGACTTACGAGTAATCGTTTGTCCCCAAATTTTTTTTACATTAATTATACAATTATTTTAATTTATTTGTATTATTTTTGCGTTTTAAAATTACATAAAATGGAATCAAATTTTGCAACCTTTAAACCAATTGAACTTACGCCTAATCCTGATAAAGAGGATATTGTTAAATATTATCTAGATAATGATATAACTCCTGAAAATCCAGCTATATCAAATTTTTTACAATTTGAGGAAGCTAAATCTGAAAGTATTCCAGAACCTCCAGATGAAACTAAAGAATCTATAAATTTTATTGGATTAAATATTCCTACTATTCCAAAAAAATCATCTAATACTACTAAGATACCTATAAATGAATTTGGGAAATATGTAGTAAATTATTTTGTTTCTAAGGGATTATCTAAAGAACAAGCAGCAGGAATTGCTGGAAATTTACAGGCAGAATCTAATTTTAATCCATCAGTTTATGGAGACAATAAAACTTCTTATGGACTTGCTCAATGGCATAATAATAGATTTAATAATTTAATACAATTTGCTAAAAATAATGGTGCAGATTATTCAGACCCAAAAATTCAACTTGATTTTATTTGGGAGGAATTACAAACTTATGAAAATAAGGCATTAAAAGAACTTCTTAAAACTTCTACTGCAAAAGACGCAGCAAAAAGTTTTGCAACACATTTTGAAAGGATGAAACTTTATTCTCCAATAAGAGAATATTATGCAAATTCCTTAATATAAAAATAGCCCTACCGCAATTGCGCAGTAGGGCTATTTTTTTTTACATTACCATTTGAATACTTCTGCAGCACCGACATTTCTAGTCATTACCTCAGTGATATCTTTATCCCCATTCAATGCAGATCATACATCACTAGCTGTTTTCTTTCCTCAAGATAAAAATACAGGCTCTGAACTAACTCCTCCAAGTGTACTCTGATATATATTATATTCATTTGTTACCTTCTTATTTATGGAGCTAGACATTGAAGCTAAACTTCCAGATATTCCATCTGTTCCATTTTCTTCTATAAAAGAATCAAGTAGTATTTGAACAAATTTAAATAACATAAATATTAATCCAGCATCAGCAAGTGCCATTAAAGCTCTTCTATTTCTTTCTTCTGAATTCTTTATGTGTGAAAAATTTAATGTAAATATATCTTTTAAAGTTCCTACGACAGAATAATATAATCCTTCATAAGGAGTTCCCACCCATTCTAATACTGGATCACCAGTATCTTCCTCAGTTTCTTCTGTATATATATTTCCATTTTCTGATTCTATTGTTTTATGGTATTGGTATATTTTAGTACCATCTTTATCTACTATATATTTGTGTTGAATTTTTCCCATTGGACTTTCTTCTGATGGAGTAGCAAATCACATTTTCATTTTACCTGGCCAGAATTGCATGAACTGTAATCATGTCATTCCTCACCAAGTATTATTTGCTTGTGATTGAGCATCTTTATCATAATATCCATAAGCCATATCAGAGAAAGATTTTAAACTTGTTCTTTCTATTTCTGAATATGCTTTTGGAACTAATTCTTCATCATATTCTGTAAACACTCTTTCTCCGCTATATTCCTTATTTAATTGATCTTGGAGAATTAGATATCTCTGCCTTTGCTCATTGTATTTTTTATCACTTTGAGCAGCAATATATTTTCCATTCTTCATATGGTTTTTTCTATTAGCAAGATAATATTCAAATCTCTTATCTTTAGTAGCATCATATATAAATTTTCCATCAATTAAATTATGTGCTTCATAACTTCCATCATGAATCATTTTAGCTAAAAATATAGATAACCTATTATAATAATCTGGAATTGTATTACACATATACATATATCTTCCAACTCCTCTGAATAGTCCATGTCTATCAGTTTGCAATTTTTTAGATATTGTATTAACATCCATATTCGCAAATCTGTAATAGTGATTTAGTCTATCAATTAAATTAAATTCTTCAGAGAATTTATGGTCTATTGCTAATAGTTTTGCATATGCTGAACTTAAATCCTGCGCTGTAAATTGATCTTTTCCATATATTTGAGTAGCTGCTAAAGACATTCCTTTAAATAATCCTATGGTCATTTCCTTTACAAATAACGCAGGTCTAAAGGCTAATAACATTGCAGTAGATAATCTTTTCAAAGTTGCTGTTACTTTTGCATAATCTTTAAATTCATCATCAATTATTGGTTCATCATATATAGACAGACTCATCTGATTTGAGATATACTCCAATTGATTTGATATATCTTCATTTTCTTTTCCAGCTAAAAATTTAATCCATCATATGTAAGCATTTATAATAGGAAGTTTTTTATCCATAGTAAATTTTCTGATTTTATTAAATGCAACTCTATGTGCAATTGTATCTAAGTTCCATTCAAAATAATTTACTGTATGTTTTTCAATTGCTTTTGCAATATAGTTACTATCTTGCCTACCATATACATCATACATTTCATAAAATCCCATCTTTTGTTTTTCAATAATATCCAATTGATCTGGAAGAAGTTCTCTTGGATCTACTAAATCGTTTATCTCTCCCATAAATGGCTTTATTTTATCTTGCCATAACTTTCCAGGAGATTCTACAATCCCGCCGACTCTAGAAATTTCTTCCCTCCTTATTACAGGCATTTCAAAATACTCACCACTTTCAATAGCTTCTTTAAGTGTGGCATTTTCCATTAAAGACTCTAATTTATTAGGGTCTAATTTTTTTGCCTCAGAATCTGGTATGTGATATTGAAATACATTTATTATAAACAATATATTTTTTAAATATTCTCGTTGAGCATCAGTAAGTATATTTTCATTATCAACTACATATGGATTCTTGGTTTTGAATTCATTTGATACTTTTCCGTCTTTTTGAAGCCACAAATCTTTGTATTTACTTTGTGTTTCTCCGATAACTCCTCGGTTAAATTCTTTAAATCCTATCTCTTTATAATATTTTTTTGTATGCCCATATATAATTTCTGATATTGCTACCATAGATTCTCCTATATGCTGATTCGCAGTGGACATTATTTTATTTATGTTTTTTAAGTCTTTTGAAGCAACTCAATCTGGAGTTGTTCATATAAGCCCTTGAACAATTCCTTGTATTCTTTTTCCTTCTCTATTATATTTCTCTAAATTATCAGTATATAATGCAGCTATTAAACTTTTAAAATCTGAAAATCCAAAGCTGAACTTTGAAAGTCTTTGAAAATCCCCTGTTAAATCCATTTGAGATTTTGATACTATTGCTACTTGTAACAATGCCAATAAAACTTCTTTTGGATCATCAAAGTTTAAAGTTGGATTTATAGTTTTTAATTTATAGTCTGGAAATTTTTCATACAAAGTTCTTTGTATATCAATCAACTGTTCCAAATCTATTTCATCTAAACTAGTTTCTCTAAACTTTGCAAAAATTTCATTTATTTCATCTTTATTAGAGCCATCAAATTTTCTTAAATTTGCATCTAGATTATACAAAGCAATATCTGTTATTCCAGCTATGTGCTTTTCTTTATCTAGTTTTAATTCCTCCCTAAACCCTATAGTATACATTCTATCTACAAATTCATCAAATTTATTATAGGTATTCCTAGAATATACTTGATTATTTAATGGATTATATATTATTATTTGAGCTAATTTTCCACTACCAAGTGGCATCAGCATATCTTTAAAAGTATTTATAAATAAAAATGATTTTAAAAACTCTAAATCTCCATAATTCACATTTGGTAAATCATTTTCTAATGCAGTTGCATAAAATTGATTTGCTGATAAACTAATTAAATTTATGTTTCCATTCTTATTATTTTTCAATACTATTAATCCCATAGCTAATGCCTCAGGAATACTATCAATTACAGACCACTCTTCGTTTAAATATTCTTTGAGTAGGTGATTAGTCGTGATGTCTTTCTCAGAATTATAAGAACTTGTTTGAATAGGATTATTAGTTTTTATAGCTGATATAATAGCATCTTTTAATATAGATACATTTCTATTTACTTGAGTCTTTACATGTGCTACATATTTTTCAATTTGATCTCTAAATTCCTCTTCTGTTGCAGCCTCTATATAACCTTTTTTGAGTCCAGGTGCATCATCAAAATTGTTCCATTTTCTTCAAACTTTTTCTTTGTCATACCTTTTCCTTGCTGCTTCAATTATTGAATCTACATCATAATCCTCTATCCCAGTCTTAACTTCATAATTTGGGATTAATTTATGTAATTGATCTGTTAAAATATCCATTCTTTCTGGATCATAATCTGCTATTACTGCCCTTGGAATTATTTTATTAGCTGCTACTGTTATGCTTCCAGTATCGTTCAATCCACTATTTCTTATTGACTTTCTATTTACAATATTTTGAACAATAATTCCATTTGGATTACCTTTTACACTTAGTCAAACAGGAATAACGTATAGCATTGTTTTGTTTATATTTACGTGTTGTCCAAGCAATTGTCTATATAAAGCAAGCTGCCAATCTAATGTTAATGTTTTTGCTGCGTCCCAATCATCGTAATTTGTTTTGGATACTTTTATTTCAAAGATATGAGGATCTCCATTTGAGTCTACAGCTATTAAGTCTATTTTACCCTTTAATCCTTTTGAATATGTATTTATAGGAGTATTTGGTAGACTTGATAGAAAAATTTCAGTTATAAAAGCCCCAGATTTTTCTATGTTTTTTATTTTCTCTACTATTGAATCAGAAATTTCATCAATTTTATTTACTCATTCTTCATCTGAATAGTCTCCTAATATGCTATTCCCTTTATTATCCTTTATATATTTTAACACCTTATTCTTATAGCCAGTATCTCTTATTTTTGAAGATATTACATCATGCAATAATATTCCGAAGTTCTTAGTTTCCTCTTCATATTTAATATCAGATTCTATTTGACTTAATAAGTATACTAATTTATTTTCTGAAACTCCTGAAAACTCAGGGGTATTCTTTAAAGTTTCTAATTTATTTTGAGTATATTCTAATCCTGTTATATCAACATCATCTTTTATAGAATCTAATTTTTCTTTCACATAACTGTAAATTCTATTTTCTTCAATATATTCTGGGGCCAATCTTCCTCCTTTTGTGGATATTCCTAACAAATTAAAAAGACCAACATTTTGTTTTGTAATTAAATCAGTAACAGATAATTCTTCGTTATTAGAAAATGAATTTGTGTCTTTTATTTTCTTTATAGCATCTATTGTACTTGACTGAATTTCTGTACTACTAAATATTGCGGCATTTTTTAATTGAAAGTTGTCTTTGAAAAAACTTTTTATTATATCCTGAATATTTTCTACTTTTTCGCCATTTTTATAATAAAAACATTGTCCCATTTTAACTACAATTTAAGATTATATTATTATTTTTCATTCATTCTCTCATCATTGGCTCAGTTGTAACCATTCCTAAATTCATTAATTCACTGCTTATATCATTCCTATCTATTTGAAATAGGTCCATTAATGGGGTTTTTAATAATTCTATAGGATCTTCTTCAAAGCTTACTATATAATCATCATTTACTTCTCCTAATGCCACTTTTAATCCATTTACAAAAGATTCCATGTCCTGGAAACTTTCTAAAAAATCTTCCTGACTTTCTAGTTTTGATGCTACATATGAAACAAATATTTCTTCTGCATCAGTTATGTTCATATCTGGATTTTTAATCACAGTTTGAATAAGAGAATGATATATTTCTGGATGTTTATATCTTAAAGGAGTTAAAAATAAGTGTAAAAATTCGTGCACAACATCTTCTGTTTGTCCTATATTTTTATTTATTAATATTCTTGTTTCTCCCTTTTTATTTGTCTCTATTTTTGCTTTTTGGTTTGATTTAAAATTTCCTTCTTTTTCCTCTACTAAAGAAACTTCCATATCTAATTTCTTAGATATTTTTGATAAACTTTTAATTAGTTTATTTATTGCTTTATTAGTAGCTGGTCTAGATTCCAATTTTGCCTCTTCAGACACTTTATTTACTTCTTTTAATACTGCTCCTATTTTTCTATTTCCTTCTTGTATGTATAAATTTGCTATACTTCCTACTATTGCATTTTTATCATTTCCCCTATTTAAAAGATCATCAATATTAAATTCTTTTTCAACTGTTATTATTTTTCCAGTTGGACTTATACTATTAAAATGAGCAATTACTTTGTCTTCATTAACTGAAGTTACTCTATAAATTTTTGAATCTATTTCATTAGCTTTATATAAAGAAAAATATACTCCAGGAAATAATACTCCTAGTTCTTTTTTAGTTTGTAAATCTAGAGAATCAAAATATTTTATTTCCATTAAAGATTCTAAATTTCTTTTGAATTTATTACTTTCCGAAGATTTTTTAGTAACTCACATATTTTGATTTTTATCCAGCCCTAATTTTTCTTTCATTAGATCTGTAATATCTATATGTTTTTCTGGGTTAAAATATTCTGGTTCTATGTAACTTCCTATATTTGCATATCCTCCTGTTAATAATTTAATACTATTTAAATCTGAATTTTTTGGTATTACATATATAACTTGTTTTTCAAGTGCTACATTATCAGGATATTCTTTAAATGAAATTTCAAATTGGTTACTTCTTATAGTAAATAAAAAATAATCTGTAGAAATATCTCTATCAGTAAAAAATAATACTTCTGGTAATTTATCTAAGTTTAGAATTATTTTATCAGTAATATCTTCATTATATGTTATTACTTTATTATCTTCCAAGACTTCCCCATATTTTTTTGTATTTCCATCCATAAAAAAGAAAAAATCTCCTGGTCTAGCTTGCTCTTTATTGCTGAAAGAAGACATTGTTGCTGTACTTCTAGTAATATTTTTAACTTCCTCTTTTAATCTTAATATATCCTCAATAGTAAGTTTACCTTCTGCATCCTTTAAGCCTATTAAATTCTTCTTTTCAGTCTGCATTATCGCGGCTCCTTTTGTACCTTTTACAATTGAGTATACATATGTATCATCCGCCAATAGTATTTTCTTATAGAATTTTTTTCCATCTAACTCAAATAAAAAATAATCTCCTTTTGTTAACTGAGTTCCATCATTTATTTGTACAAATTTATTTGGTTCTATTTTTTTATCATTATTTAGTTGGGAAGCTTTGAGAGCTTTCATTGATTTTATTTTTCCATACCCAATTGATTTTATTTTTTTATCTGGAGTCTGCACATATATTACATTTGGATATATTCCTACTACTAGATTTCCATTTACCAAATCTCCTTTAGATATTATTTCTTTTACTATCTTTGGATTCATTTCAGCTTTTGATATTATCATCATCCCATCATTTGGTAATACTATTTCATCCTCTATCATTGGTGATATTGGATCTTCCAGTTTTCTATATTGAAGTTCTCCCGGTTTAAAAACATTATCAATTCTTTCTATTTCCCCATATTGATTTCTAAATTTACCATAGACTATTACATTTTCTCCTCTTTTAAAAATATGAGTTACTAATGCAAATACACCCTTGTCACCACTAGGAAACTTTACTATATCCTGATATGGTATAATATTTTTTACACTATTCTCATATAAGTCTCCCTCTATTGTTTGTATTATTGAATAGTTATGATCTCTGACTTGAGAACTCATTCTATCAAATGGAAGTAAATCATTCTTGTATACCTTTTCTATTTCTAATTCTTTACTTATAAATTTCTCAGTTTCAACAGCTTTTAATATATTGTTCTTTCCATATGTCTCTGGAAATAATTGCCAGAATAAATTTTTAATTGATTTTATTAATCCCAAACTTTCTGGATTTATTGTTAATGCAACTAAATTAAGTATTTGATCAATTTGTTTTGATATATCTTTATCAGTACTTAATGCCAATAATTTTTCTAATTGTGACTGCTGCACTTTATTATTTTCCAATTCCCCTATAAAAAATTTATTTATATCAAAATCTTCTTCATTAATGTCTATTTTTCCATACTTTTTAAACTTTATAATCTTATTTATTTCTTTTAAGATTGGCATAAGTTTTGATTTATCTACTTTTAATGCTTCTCTTTTAAACAGTCCTAAGAATAGAGACAAATCATTGTTAAGTTCATATAATACTATATCATCCATGGACCATGCATTTACTAGAAATTGTCCCTGTATTCCATATATAGTATTCTCTCTATTTTTATTTTTATAGGTGTCAGCAAGAATTTTTAAGAAAGTTAATAGATTTTTAGTAGTATCATTGTAAAATCCAAATATTTTATTTTCTTCATTTTTGGAATTTACTCTATATCTTTCTTGTACTAAATTTGTTAAACCTAATGTTCCAGAAGCTCCTATATTTTGAAAGTAACTTAATTTTCTAGGTTTCTGTAATTTCTGCTTTAGTTCTGATAACCTTTTATTATAGTTCTTTCCTTTATCCTCTGATAAATAATCATATAATACAGATCCAAGAGAATCAAAAGAACCTGAATTTTCTATTATATTATTTATTTCTTTATAGAAGGTTTCTTTGTCTTTATTTTTTAATATAATAGTTTTTATTTTTTCAGGGGTTATTTTATATTTAGTTTCAGCTTTTATTGACCCAGATAATTCTCTTAACACTTCCTGCTGTTCTTCATCATTATTAGATGAAAAATATTTATCATATAATTTATCTATTGTTTTACTTTTTTCCAAAGTTTCAAAACCTGAGGGGAGTGTTATGACTCCCCCTCCAGGTAATTCTAAAATATACTTACACTTTCCCATTATTTAACATTCAAATTTAATTATAAATCCCCTGCTTTTTAGTAATCTTAGTACCTCACTAAATTCAGATTGTGTTTTCTTAGCATCTTGACTTTCTGTAATTGATGTTACTACTAAGAAATCTCCATTTGTAACAGATAATTTCTCATTAGTCCTTGCCCCATTGTTTATAGTTAATTTTCCTCCACTTTGTAAAGCGTAGAATAATATATCATTTGAAAGTTGTTTAAATGCTTTTCTTTTTATGATTTCTACTGTTTCAGTATCCCCAGATTCTAAAGCTGTCTTGTATTCAGGATATTCGTTCATAATATCCTCTATGCTAAATAAATTTATTTCTCCTGAATCTATCTTTGAAGAAAACATCACATAATCATATCCTAAAGAATCTTTTTCTTTTATATAATCCTCAAATAGTGGGGTTAATCTTAAACTTCCATATTTTTCATTATTTAATAATAAATTATACACATAGAATAAATCCTTTCATCTTAATAATTCATTTGCTGAATTTTTTACTAAATTTTTAGTACTTGAGTTGTTGTCTAAATCATTAAATGCTTTTATTAATTTTTGGGCTTTATCTCTAACTACTGCATTGTTTAATTCTCCTAATGAAAATGTAGACACTATTCCAGAAGTTCTTAATCCAAATATATTTTTTACTTCTTGTATTTTTAAGGAGTCTAATAATATATTAGAATTTTTTTGTAATAATGGGAGTAATATATCTTCCATTAATCTTTTGAAATTTGCAATGCCATAATTAGTGTCTAATGTTATTATTGTATCTTCTGCATCTTCTTCATTTACTTTCTTTGAAAAGTTTGATACATTATCATTACTCCAAGCTTCGTCAGACGTATATACTAAATAATTTTTTATTACATCTTTTTTAGCTTCTCTATTATAATCATTTAATTGTTTTATTAAACTAGTTACATTAAAAGTTAATTTAGAAGTAGCTTCACTTTTTAACCACTTTGATTTTAACATAACATCTATACCAGATAATGATTTAGTTATCATTTGATCACTTATACGTGGATATAATCCTGGATTTCCCATTTGATTTTTTATACTTGGGTTAGGATTATCCTCCTTACCACTAAATACTACTCTATGAGAATTTTCCCTTAATACATCTTTTACTACTGTAAATGCAGTTGCATATTTAATAGAAGTATTCATTAAGATATTATGAGAAAGCATTATTCCATTTATCATTTCTTTAAAATGTGGGACCTCATCAATTACATCAAATATATTATAAGTATTTTTTATTAAATTATAATATTGTTTTGTTAATTTTCTGTATTCATCATTCTCTTTTGATCCATCTACAAAATATCTAAAATCAAAATTTCCTCCTATAATACTTACATACTTAGAATGTCTTTTCCCCTGTTCATCTACATAACTTACTGATACATTGCTAGCTTTTTCAAGTAAATCTTCTACATATTTTCTATCCAGTTTTGAATTTAATGCTTTATTATGTTGCATAATTTTATCAACCAATCCCTTAAATACTTCTCTTACTTCCTTAGCTTTTCCTTTATCTGGAGAATCTTTATATTTATTTCACTCATTAAGAAGTCTTAAATCATTGCCAAACACATTATTTTCTCTAGCATATAGAGTAGTTTCTAAAGATGTTAAAAAGTCATTTATTTTTTCTACATTTGCAGATCTCTTTTGATTGGCTCCTAAGATTTTTGCTAAGAATTTAATTTCCTGTGCTCCATCATATATATCTTTTAGTACTGCTAAGTCATTTGATTTTGATTCATTGTTTTTATATGTCCCTTCTAAGTTCTTAAATATAACTGGTATAATACTACTATTTTCACCTAGTAAAGAGTTACTTTCTAATGAACTGATTACATCATCTATTATTTCAGATGTCATTATTTCAGAAACTTGACCAGGAGTAAATCCTAATGTAAGTAAATAGATATGCATTGAAGCTAATTCTACTGTTGCATTAATTTTTGCCATAAGTAATTCTTTAGCATTATCAGTTGCTGCAGATGTAAAACTAGATAAAGAAATTGCTGCATCATTTCTAAATGCATCAAAATTACCAATAGCTTTTTCTATTGCAGCTTTTTGAGAATCATCCATACCTACATCACTAATAGCACCAATTTTGTAAGTTTTTCCATTTGAGAATTTAAATTCTTTTATAAATGTTTTATTACTTCTTCTTATATCCTCTGAATTATTTGAAGAAAAATTATTGAAGTAATTGTTATAATAACTAGTTAATGCAAACAGTACTTTAAGTCCATTAGCAGCTATACCAACATCATCCTTACCTACTGATGCGTCTCTTTGTTGTTTATAATAACTAAACATATCATATGAAGACAAAAATTCTTTTTCTATGTTTTTTGAGGCTATTGCTGCATTAGCAGCATTTTGCCAAACTTCAACATCTACTGGAATATTTGCTAAAATTTGATTACTTGGAGAAGATATGATTTGTTTTATTTTTGATACAATGGAATTTTTTACAGAGTGTTTATTTTTTACATACCCATTATCTAGATTATGCTTATTTATTAAATTTATTAATATTTTTGCATCCTTATTATTATCAGTTGTAAAAACATTTCTATTTCCAGTATTTTTTACATAATCATTAACTTTTCTTATTATAATATTTAGTAAATTTAATTGCTTTACAGATAATTCATTCATTGCAATTGTTTCTTCAATATTATCTATGACATCTGTTAATGACTCTTCTTTACTATAAGTAAAAAATTCTTTGGTTTCGTTTGTTAAATCTAGACCATCTGTAGATAATTCTATTTTCTTATTGGTTGGTATTGGAAATTTTTCCAGCACATTTAATTGATCTATACTAGAATAATTACTTATCTTAGATATAGCTTCAAATTGTCCATTAGAACTAAATCCAGATCCAAGCATATAAGCTTTATCAATATCCGTTTAACCTTTATACTTTCATACAAAGACTGACTATATCTTCATTATATTTAATATATAATGTCTCGCATTTCGAAACCTTCATTTTGTTTTTGAATAAATTCTTCTTTAGTTAAATCTTTTCTTATTTTATATAATAAACTAGGAACTTGTTGTATGTAAGGTTTTACAATTTTACAAAATTTTTCAGCATCAGCTTCCGTACTAGAAGCAATAGAATATGTATTTTTCCCTTCATTTAAAAGTCTAAATTTTATATCCCATTTTTCTAAAAAATATTGAATAATTATAGTTGCTATTTCTAGCTTTACACAAGTTGCAAACTTTATTGTATGTTGGATAGTAGTCCTTTGCTTAGAAGTATTAACATTAATATGTCCATCATCCATATACCAAATTGCAAGTCCCTGAGTATTTAACCAATTTAAAAGATTTCTTGATAAAGTCTTTTTGGGTAAATAAACAGATCTTCTTAATGCTTTTATAGTAGCATTTAAAGACATTTGCGAATATAAAACTTTTTTACCAGTATTATATCCTGAATTTGATATATATGTTTTTAAACCATTATTTTTTATATTTAAACTATCTAGAAGTAGTATCTTCCAATTTAAATATTCTAATTGATCCTCTCCATGAGAAAGTTTAAAAACATAATTAGATGAAATAGTTCCATCTCCTAATAATAAAGCAATAAGTAATTGCTTTTGTTCTACATTTAACTTTTTAGTAATTTTTCTTTTAAACATAATGAATTCATTTAATAATTAATACTAAATGAAAGTTTCTACTCCCCTCCGGGATAGTCGATGAACCTTCATCCTAAATACAAATTTATAAAATTTTATCCATTTAAAAGTCTATATTTTTATAAATTTTATCTAGGACGCTTGGATGCGGATTGTCCAATTTTTTACCTTTTTACAATATCTATAATAGTTAATTATAGCCCTTAGATCTATTACTAGTCTAAGTTTGTAGTAAAAACTCTCAGGAGTTCCCCGCAGTTAACGAGATTTATTATAGTGACTCCAATATTATCTAAAGTCACTGCCTTGTAATCATATTTGCCAAACTGATACAAATGCATCATTTGAATTTCCTTGCATATAAGCAATATTTTGCATTTGCATAAATGATTGCATAGATTGAGCAGGGATACGTGCAACTACAAATTCATGAGATTTTTCTCAAGAAGCATACATTTTTTTACTCAATTTATCTATTATATGTTTTTTATGTAATTCAAATCATTCAGTATCTAAATTATTTTTATCTATTGGAACATAATTAGAAAATTTTGAAAATTCATTTAAAGTAACTTTATTTAATTTAAGTTTATCAACTATATCACTGTCAGAACCCATTAATGGAACTATAGTTCTTATAGATCCTTCAAAAGAATTTATAAGATTAGCTAAATTTTCTTTAAAGGGTTCTTCAATATTTAGAATTTTACCTTCTTTAGATTTAACTGATGAGGCAGCTTTTACATAAATAACTTCTCTTCCGTCTTGCTCTATAGCTCTTACATAATTATGGTCTGGAATTACATATATTTTTTCTCCCTTTTCATTAAGTCTAACAAATTTTCTAGTAATATCCCCATTATCAAGAGGTCTTTCTAGTTTTATATTTAATTTATAATCATTTCCTGGAAGTTTATCAGTATATTTTATATATATTGGATGATCTACTCCTTCTACTATTAACTTCATATCTGCTTTAAATGAATCCTCTTCAAATAATTTTTCTAAAGATTCTTTAAAGTATTCACTTCCTTTAGATTTTATTTCATATATTGAACTATTACTATCAGTGTTGAATTTAGAATTATATAAATTACCTAGTATTAATTCTGCAGCTTTAAAATCATAATCAGATATTTCTTCTGTTATATTCATGTAACTATCTTTAACTTCCCTAAATAATTTTACTAAATTATCTTCCCCGAAAATTTCATCCATTGTGGAAGTATTTACAGATTTCATTACCCTATTAAGTTCTAATAAGTTTAAATTTCTTTTTGTTCATAGATTTAGGTACTTAATTAATATATTACTTGCTTGAGTGCTATCAGTTTTAAAGTCCTCAATAAGATTTCTGCCATTTGAAACTTTAGTATAAAAATTACTTAAATGAATAAACTCTTTGTCAGATTCATTAAGCATTTTATTTTTATACATCTTCTCGAACTTATATCTAAGCCTTATAGAATCCAAATCAAATAGATTTTTTCTTCCATTTCATGTAAAAGTTATTTCACTTGGTTTTAAGTCTCTTGGTCTAGTTAATTTTCTTACAGGTTCATTTCCACTATGTAATTCTTTATAATAATAATATATATCAGGATTACTCAAGGTTACTTCCTGCATTTCAATACTCGTATCATTTGATAAAGCATCTTCTGCTAAGAAAATGTTAAAATTATTAAAATCTATTTCTTTCGGTATTTTATTATTTCCAAAATTTCAATCTAAATATCTAGAAACTAATTGATTTATATATAATTCATTGTCTCCATATTGATCTTTTAATGATTGTAATAAACCCAAATTATTTTTTAATAATTCCCTGGCTTCAGCTCTTGGTTCTTTTGGTACTTCTACAGTATCTCCAAGCATTATTTCGCCCCAAGTTATGTCTTGTGGTGGAGCTATTTTTCTTATGTGGGCTTCTATAAGTTCATCATTTGAAGCTACTCCTTCAAATATACCTGCACTTAAAGCTTCCTTAGTTATATCTGCTTGAGTCATTATTTTTACTGTACCATCTGCCTGTGGAATATCATATACTTGTATAATACCATGTGATGGAATTAAAACAGCCCCTATTCCAGAATAGTACCTTGAAATAAACTCATTATTCATTCTTGTTATTACATCTCTTACAAAAGGAATAAAGAAATTTTGGTTACTAAAAGGTATTATAGTATCTTGAGAAAAAGATTGAACAAGTATTTTTGCTATATTATCTCCTTTAGAATTTTCTATTGTTTTTACAAATTTCTCTGATAAATATTTATATAAATCAGATTTATTTATATCCTTGCCAAATTTCATATATTTTACATATGGTTTAGCTGCATTCTTTATTACAGTTGCTATATCCTCATATGCTTCTTGTGCTAAATGTGCTGTATCAGAATTTTGAGCTAAGGAAGATATTACCTGAGTAATTTCTTTAATTCTTGAATCATTAGCATCATGAGAAGCATCAAGCTGAGGTCCCATAAATCTATTTTTAAATGATGTATAGGCTAATGGTTCATCTGATGTTCATAGTTTTCTATCATTAACATTTGCAGCTCCTGCTTTTACAGCTGAGATATTTGATAATACATGAATCATTGCATTTTTTAATGGATATTTTCCTTCCCCATTCTGAGTAGTTACTATTCTATACAATAGTTCATTTGAACCCTCATTAAAATTATTGTCTATATCAGTTGAATATTGTGCTCCAAATAATTCCCATAATTGATATAAATTATTAAATTTTCCAGAAATTGGCTCCTGTTCTAATGTCCATTTATTTCCATTTTTCCTTGATACAACCATTGCATAGTTATTTTTAGTAATATCTATAGTTTCTATTCTATATATAACTCCTAATTTATTAAAGAAGAATTCATTTTTAAAAGATTCGTTAAATTTAAAAGAAGCTGGTAATTGAACATCAATTCCAAGCATTTGTTTTTGCTTTCCTAAAAAAGATATCTTTGAATTTCTTGAATCAAGTATTTTTCTATTTGTTATTACACTTTCTGCGTCTTTCTTTATGGTTACTCCAGACTCAGTAACAAATGTTGCAAATTGTTTTTTTGTTCCATTATATCCTTTTCCTGGAAAAGAATTATCGAGCATTAAACTGTATATATAATTTATATAAGAAGAACCATCATGTACTTCCTGATTTTTTGTATTTCCAGTTATATTAAATAATTCATCTCTGTGATCATCTATTACAGCCATATTTATATCATCAGGAACTCCTAACTTGCTATTTCTTACTGGTGATTCTATTGTTGCTGTATAAATTACATTACGTTTAGCCATAGAAGATAATCTTCCACTCATTTCTTCTTGGAAATTTTTCCAATATGCGGTTTTTTCTTTATCATTTTTTGATAATAATCCATTAGAATTTCCTCTAAAAGATAAACTCTTGACTTTATGAGGATGCATATATTCACCTTTTCCTGTTACAAATAAATATTCATTTCTAAATAAAGCATTTGTTCATAACCATTTTTTAAGTAATGGATTAAGTTCTCCAGAAGATTCTATTTGTGTATAATCTATATTTTCCTTTCCATTTGTTTCCTTCTTTGGAAATTCTTTTTCTTCTATTCCTAATTTCTCAGATATTTTTTTTAAGTCAATATCTTTAAGAAATTTAATTTCTGATGATTTATTATATTTTTTAAATTTCCTTATTACTTCATTTTCTTGTAATTTTACAAAATCATTAAATAAATCATCATCATTAAATATTCTATAGTTGTCAACAAGTAACTGATTTAATTTAAATTTTCCTTCATATTTTGAAAAATGTAGTTCTTCTAATATTTTAATACCATTATCTGATGCTTTTTTTGATAATGTTCTTACATCAGTATTTTCTAATATTATATTCAATTCTTTTATATCAGATTCTATTTTCTTAACATTGGTTTCTACTACTCTTTTATCAGTTCTTCCTAATAAGAAATTTAAATCAGCTAATACATTTACTAACGTATTTTTATAAAAACTTCCTCCTTGTAATTTTACAATATTTAATAATTCTTTTTGAGAATATTGTAAAATAGTCTTTGAATTACCTTGAATTTTAAAACTTCCATTGATTATTTTTGTCAATATAGTATTTTTATCAGAGTAATTCCCTAGCATTATTGAAAAGTTTCCATTACTCTCTATATTTTTTAAGAAATCCAATTGAAAGTCTGATGTAAAATTTTCTTGAATATTAAATTTTGATGCAGATTTATTGTCTTCTCCATTTATCAGCTCTAATTTAGTTCCTGTTCCTAATATAGCTGGAGTATCTTTTATTAGAAGACTCTTAAATAACGAAGTTCCAGATTTTTCAAAATCTCTCTGTAATTCAAATATTTCTGTATCTTTTTGAGTAAGATTAGCCAGTTTAAAAGTTGGTAATTTCTCACCACTTAATAAACTAATATTCATAACTGCTTTTACTGGATAATTTATTAGAAATGCATTTATATGTCCTTTAAATAAAGAATTATTATTTAGAGATTGTATGTAATCTCCAGAATTTATATCTTTACTAGTATCAGTTATTTGTTTATTTTCTACTGCTTTTTTTATTCTTGCCCTATCTTCAATGACAGCATTACTAAAATTTGTAAGCATATTTTTGAATCCTGTTACTGTAAGGTTCTCTTGATGTTTTCTAATATCTACTATTAAATCGTCAAATCCTAGATAAGATAAATATATTCCTGTTCTTTTTCCAATATAACTATTTATTGCAATCTTAGCTTCTTTTGGAATTAGCAGTAAATTTGTTCCATCATTTATATTTTTAAAAAGTTCATCTATTTCATCTTTATTCTTCTCTACATCATATAATTTTTCATTTTTAGATCTTAAGATTTTCTCAAATACAGAATCTTGCAAATGAATTGTATTAAAATTTTGTTTATACATTTCTCTAATAGTATATTTACCATTAGAATTATATGTGAGATAGGATGCTCCAAAATTATTATTTATAACTTGGGCTATCATTTCTATAATAGATTCCTTAGAATTATCTTCTTTAGATAATATATTTAATTCTTCTGATTCTATAAACTTTTTTAGTGATAGTATAAACTCATAATTATATTGAAAATGTTCTTTATATAAAGTATCCCCATCTAAACCATTAAAAGCTTTATCCACATTATCCAAATACTGTAACAATGCTTTTTTAGGAGATTCATTGAAATATATAAAATTGCTTCCTTCTTTATTTTTTAATCTATTTCCGTTTACAATTTCAAAATCAGAAATCATTGCAGCTATAAGATATAGATCTTTCATTTCCATAGTTACTCCGCTATCAATACCTTTCTTATTATATATTGGAATTGTGGAAACAAGTAGCTTTATAAGTTTACTTTCTCCTTCTTCACTGCTTTCAGTCTCATGAGTATCTTTTCTCCAATACTCTGTTTTTATTCCTTCTATTTTCTTAGAATATTTGTCTCCTGATTCTAAATTACTTCTTAGATTATTAAATAAGTTATAATTTATATCCACTATTCCACTAAAATATTCCTGTAATACAGAGTCAAAATTAGATAATAATATACTAGCATTGTAGGAATCAAATAAATCTGAATTTTCTACTGTATCCATGGATAAGTTTGGAATACCTTTTTTATTTGAATATGTCTTAATTAACTTTGATTCATCCGAGAAGAAATAATCATCTATAAGATTCATTATTTTTTTATAATGATTATAGTCTATTATATCTCCATTACTATTGTATAAATCCTGTATTTCAGATTTTTTAATAATATTCTTACTACTTAAAAAATCTTGTATTTTTAAAAACAAATCATTCTTTAATGCAGTAAAATTTTTAGAAATTTCTGAATTAGAAGATACGAATTTATTTGATGACTTTTGTCCTATTAAAAAGGCAGTTAAAATCTTTTTAATTGAAAAGTTTTCAAATCTTGCTTTTGCTAATGGTAAGGTATGGAATAAATCAACTATTCTATCTGTTGAAAAATTTCTTGATACATTACTTTTTGTGTTTATAAATTTTGAATCTATTCCTTTTATATAGGTGTCTAAAGATAGATCATATAATTCAACTAATCCAGAAAACATATCACTAAAGTCTTTTGAATTTTTAATATAGGTCTCCAAAGAGAAGTCCTGGTGTAACCCAGGAATCCCTTCTTTGACATATGATTCTAAATTTTCTAGGCTTTTGTCTTCTTCTATAAGAAAGAAATCGTCTATTTGACTAATTATTTTTCCTATATATTTTACATCACATTTACTCATTTATAATATTTATTTACAGGTTTCTAACAAATTATTAATTTGTTCTTTTATTGCTTTTAATTGAGGATCAGTTTTACTTATTTGTAGAAATTCCCATAACTCTTTGATTGAAATTCCACTTTTTGAAACAGATAATCCTAATCCATTTATTAATACTTCTATTTTAGATACATCATCTAACATATCATATGCTGAATTAGATACATTATCTTCTATTAATTTAATAAGTTTTTCTTCTCCAACTATTTTACTAATTGATTTTAATACCAAACTTAGATTTTCTCTAATATCTTCTGATATTATTTGACTTCCTATTTTATATACAAAGTCTTCAAAATTCTCAGATGGATTAATATGCTTTCCTACGAAATATGCAGTTACAAATTGATCTAATAAATTATTAATTTTATTTCCAACAATTTCTGCCTTAATTTCAAAGTCTCCATTTGGAGTAGTAAATTTGAAATTTTCACCATCACTAACTATTTCTGAAATTCCTCATTTGAAATTTTTATTTAAGAAATTTGCTATTCTAGTCATAGTATCCATAGGATTAACTACTCCTACTATTTTCTCATATTCTTTTACTAAAGAATTTGCTAATTTTAAATCTTCATTTAGAGAAGAATTTAACTTAACATCAGAGACTAAAGTTTGATCCAATACTTCTGGAACTACTTTATTTTTAGTCGCTTTTTTAGTAGTTTTTGAAGCAGGCGGAGCAGGCGGAGTAGAAATAACTTGTGATTGGTCTATTGGAACTGCCGTTAAAAATGTATTTATATTTAATAACAATCTTGGTCCTTCTGGGGCTACATTTATGAAAAATTTATCAGCAAATAATTCTTTCTTAAATCCATTAGAGCCATCAATGGCAGGATTTACAATAAATGGTCCTCCTTCTATTTTTGCTGGCTTAATTGGGATTGAATAATAGAATTTAAATCCAGTTAAACTTTGTACCAAAGTACTCAGGATAGTTTTCATTTCTTCATGGCCTTTAGAATTATTAAAGACTTCTAAAACTTTGTCATTAATTTCTCCTTTTAACATTAGCTCTAAAAATTTCTCATCCTCTAAATCTGATATGATCTTTTCATATCCAAAAATATTGAAAAATGTTCAATGCCATCCAGTCATTTTATCCATTTTAGATACTACAGATTCTTTTATCTCTGCAACTGTTGCATTTTCATTTTTAGCCAGAGCTTCTTTTACAAAGTCTATAACTTTTTTCATATTTTCCCTAGAGGCTACAGAAGTTTCTGCATTGCTATTTTTAAATCTAGAAAAGATATCAAATACTGAAGTTTTATTTCCTGTTACTGTATCACTCAATGAAAATTCTATTTCTTTAGTTAACAAATCTAATAATGTTCCATTATCATACTTTGTTTTTCCCCATTTTATCAATACACTTAATATATCTGATCTATTTAATAAAATTTCAGTTTTTGCATTTATTTCTGGACTTATTTTTTTGTTATTAGTATACCCATTTTCCATATCCAATCTTCTCTCTTCTAGTAAATCTTCTACCTCTTTTGTTAAGGTATCTAAATTTCTTTGATTTGAACCTATTGGAATTAAAACTGCTTGTGTTGTGTTTACATTTTCGTTTCCATCTAAATCTTCCTTAGTTGAAACTACTATATAAGGTTTATTTTTTAATCCTGAATTTGTTTTACCATCAGCATCTTTTATTAATTTCCCATTTTTGTCTCTATTTCCCTCAAAAAGAACTTTTATCTTCTTTTCTATCTCACTGTCTGATAATCCTTGATTTGAAAATCTCTCAGGCCCAAAAGTATATTTTTTGAGTAGTTTTTTAAATTCTTCTAAACTTCTTGGGAAAAATCTAATTTCACTTATATTCATTCCTGGGAAATTTTCTTCTAGAGAACTTAAGTCATAAGTAACTCTTTTGTTACTGTTAGTAAATACTTTTTCTAATCTTGTACTAGTTATTATTTTTATATTTTCAATATCATCTATTGGTAATTCTAAGAAATTATTTTGAGAAGCTTCAAGAAGTTTTTCTATTTCTCTAAATTTTTCCTCAATTTTAACATTGTCAACATTATATTCTGTAGCTTTCTTAAGTATTTGTTCCTCTGTACCAAAAGCAGCTAATGTAATATAATGTACTTTTTGACCTAATATTAATTTTGCAGATAAGGTTATAAATGTTTTACCATTTCCTAAGGTTTTGTCTTCTTTAAATCCATGTTTAGCAAATGGTGTATTTATATTTTTATTATACTTAGTTGCAGTTAAAATAGGTTCTATTGAAATTAATTCAGATGAATCTACATCTCCTTTAAAAGCCTCCTTAAAGAATTCTTCAAAATCATTACTTCTAATTTGTTTTTGTGATAGGTTATTTAATACATAATTCTTTAATTTTATCCAACTAGAAATCACCCCATTAAATTTATCACTGCCTATATCAGAAATAAAATTTAAGTCTGAATTTATAGCATTAGAATTAGTTTTGATAGTCTTAGTCTTAGTATCTACTATTGCATTAGGATTATTGTAAAAACTATGCATTAATATTTTAAAGCCATTTTTTAAATCTTCTGGTGTTAAATTTTCTCCTTTAGATACGTCTGAATTTTCATTTAAATCCAATGGCTCTGGAATATCACTAGTTACAAATCTTGAGTCTGTAAATTCTTGATCAGATAATTCTCCAATATCTCACTTAAAATTATCATAATCTGATACTTGTAGATTTTCTCCAAGAAGTTTTTTAAGATCTTCTATTCTTTTCTCTTTTGCATTTTTTATTACCTCAGGTGTCATTAATTCAAAGTTAGAAGGAAATAAATCTTTCTTTCCATTGAATATATTTAAATTACTTAGTATATTACTACTGTCAATTATAAAAGACCCAACTTTAGATCTCGACATAAAGGTATAAAATGCTTTTAATTGGTCTCTTATTTTGTCATATTTTTTAATTAGATTTGCATCAAAAATAAAATAATCTACTTCACTTCCCTGTATATTACTTGGGGTAAATATTTTTATTCTTGATGTGTCTTCTGGTGTTATTAACCCAACTTCACTTAATAAAGTATTCCAATCTTCTGGAAGCTTTCCATCTTCAGTAAGTACTCCTAAAGTAAATTCAGGATTTTTATCCATCTGACTCTTTATTGTAGTTACTATTTCTTTATTAAGCGCTGTTACTATCTTATCTCCAGCAAAATCATTTTGAGCCTCAAAATATGAAAGAGTATTTAATTCGACATTGTTCCTTAAATATCTTAAAGAATCTTCTGCAGCTTTATCATAATATCCCTTACTATTTTTATATATTTTTTCAATTTCTCTTACTATTCTTATATATCTATCATTATTTAGTCTCTTTTGTCCATTTGAAGATCTGACACTTGACCATAATCTTGGGGTAAAAATAGCATTTATTGCGTCTACATTATAACTATAGAAATTCTTATTAACATTAGCAAGATATCCTAATTGAGTCGGATCTCCAGCTGCAATTATTTTCATAAAACCTAAATTCTTATTATAATAAGAATGTTTAGATATAGCATTTAATAAATATAGTTCAAAAGATGAGAAATGGGTTACTTCGTCAATTAATAATAAATTAGGTAGATTTTTTAAATTTTCCTCTATATCAGTAATTCATTCATTACTTAATACTTTATCAGTTAAAGTAATAATACCATTTTCAAGTTTAACATATTCCTTAACTACCTTATCATCTTCTATTTGAGAAATTTCAGATATTATTTTTTCTGCTATTTCTGAAATGCCTAATTTTTCAAATAGTTTAGCTTTATTAAAATCTTCTATTGTAAGCTTATTTTTTCCAACAGAATTTTCTAATGTTTTTACTAAATTATTTTTTTGTAAATCAGCCGGAGCTGAAATTCATATATTTGTATTATTATTTGTTTGTCTAAAATTGTCAATATCCATTCCAAATATTGCAGATGTTTTTCCTGTTCCAGCTCCTCCAAGTACTATTGTAATAAAATCTGTTGTAGTTTTTGCTGAATTTTTCTTTAATTCTAAAATTTTAGCAAATAATTCGGGATTAATAGTACTTGCTTTTACTACTTTTGCTGCAAATTCTTGTGTAAAGAATGGTGCTTTATTAAATTCACTATTTACTGTAATAAAAGATCTTATACTAAAATCCTCAGATTTCATTGCAAGAGTAGTGGCATAATAAACAGCCAAATCTCACTGTTCTAATTTAGATATATTTCTATCCATCTGAGAAAATTCATCAGAATCTGCAAAATCAAGATTTTTTATAAACTCCTCTAAAGCTTTTTCTTTGTTGTTTACATTATGCAAAAATACTACATTTTCTATTTGCATTAATTTTTTTGAATTACTTTCAGTAGATGCTAATATTTCTTTTATTTTTTCAAGTGGTAAAAATGATGGATTTATTTTAGACATTGATATTCTCCAATTATCAACTAGGAGATTTTCGACTCTTGATCTTATTTCTTCTTGTTCAAGTGTCATTTTTCCCTTATTAAACATTGATAATTCTTTTAAGAATCCAAGTTTAGTAATTAGTATATCTACATCTTGCGCCATTAATGATGCTAAATCAGAAGAAATTGTTTTTAATTTTAAAACATCATTCTCTTTATCATATTTATTTGCATAATTTATTCTACTCTGAATAAATCCATAAGGTTCACCAAAACTTACTTTAGTTGTAGACATGGCATTTATTACTGCCTTAATCATTTTTAAATAATCAATAGCCTGTAAAAAATCCTGAGTTTTAATATCCTCTGCCAAGTAATTAGTTACACTTGATAAAGATTTTAACATAGTTTCCTCTCTTTCAAGTATATCAAAAATTTTAGTAGTTTTGCTTTCCGAACCAGATGACAAAGTTAATACAAAATTCCTAATAAAATCATATAAAGGATTTGATTTCAAAGATATTCCTTTGGAGACTAAATCATTAAATTTATTTATTTTATCAATAACAATTTTATTATCACTAAGTGATTTAATAGAATCTTTAAGGGCAACATTTAGTGATGCTAAAGATAATCCCAAATCATAATTATTTTTAATGAAGTTTAATGTTTCTATATTTGGAAAAATTCCTTTATAATTTGAATCATTCTTAAAAGCCTCTTCCTCTCCTTCAATTAACTTTCTTATTTCACTAAGCTCTGAATATGTTCCTATGTCATTTTCAAAGTCTTCAAATTCATTTAGTAAGTTACTTTGTAAAAGAACTATAGAATCTATAGTTTCCTCTAATTTTGAATATTCAAAATCTTTTATATTGGGAAATATTCTTGCTATTAAATCTATTTTTTCATCATTAATTAGTTTTTCTGTCTCCAGAAAAACTTCTTTATCCGCATTGCCTGATTCCAATTCTTTTATTAATAAATCTAATGCATAATTATGTAATTTAAATATTTCTGGCTTTAATTTTTCTTTCTGTTCATTAACTGAATTTACTTCATCATTAATAAATTCCTCAAAAGATTTGGAGGAGTCATTATTAAGCATTGAATTATTAGAATCTATAATATTTTTAATTGTATTTATAAATGGTTCTAATAAAATTTTTATGTCAAAAAGTTCAGATTCAGATAATTCAGAGTTATTAAGTTTTGACACTTCATTTTCTATAATTTCTCTTGCATTTGAAGAAATTGAAGACATCTCTGTTAAAGAAAAGTCAATTATTCCAAGAGTATTTAATTCTGTTAAAAATTCAAGTAATTGATCTTTGTTTAAATCGGTTCAATCTTTTGTTTCAAACTTGGATAATAATTCTTCAAAAGTTTTAGAAAATACATTCTCATTGCTCTTATTGAATAAATACTTATTATATTCATCCATGGTTATTCCTAACTCTCCTAATTTGTTAGTAATTTTTAAATTGGATATCTCTAATAATTCTTTAATTCTTGGAGTTTCATTTATATTACCTATTTTAAAGTTATATAATTTAGACTTTAATTCCTCTATTTTATTCAAATCTTCTTCTGATAATATTCCTTTTTTCTGTATATTTGAAATCTGATTTAGTACTTCTTTATTTTCTAAAGTTATTTGAGTATTTAATTTTTCTATTACTGATTCAGCATTTAAAGGATTTATATTAAATAATTTAAAATAAGATTCTATAATAGATTGTAATTTCTGTTTTACAGTTATTCCCTCTTCAGTATTTGTATTTAATTCAGAATCATCAAAATTACTTAACTCATATGTTTCTTCTCCATTTTCATCAACATTAATAGTAGCTTTCTTTATAAGTCCTAAATTATTTAACTGATTATACATATCATTATGATATACAGTCCAAGGAGCTACTATCTTGCTATTTTGTAATTCTTCATTTATTTTTATAAACCTCTGTAATGCTAAAGTCTTTTGTTCAGGAGAAGATTCTGTATTAAACAAGTCTATTGTCTTTTTTAAATCAAAGATATTTTGTATGGTTTTTAACCTTTCTACATCATAACCTGTTTCAGAATATTTTGCTATCGGATCATTTAAAATCTGCTCTAAACCAGTATATACTTTATAAATTGTATTTAAATCCTTTTTAAGGTCTTTTGATGTAATATATTCATCTCATTCTTTATCCATTCTTTCTTTTGTAAGTCCTATTCCTGATGTTGGCAGATCGAAGTAATTTACATTATATGTTTCTTTTACAAAATCTGGCTTACTTATTTTTAAAAATGGAGAATGTACGTCTTTTACCAAATATAATAAAGATTTAGTTAAATATTCTACTCCTTTTTTACCTTCTAATATTAAATTTACATTATCTACATAATTCTTTAATTCTGATTTAAGTAATGACTTTATTTTAGTATCCTCTACTGAATCAGTTAAATTTTTCATTTGTGATTCTAGTTCTACTATTTTTACCATATTTGACTTATAGTCCTCTAGAACTAATCCTTCTAATCCTATTGTAGAATTTTCAGGCTTTGTAGCATTTAACTGATCTATAATTATTTTATCTCTAATTGCTTTATTTATTATTTCAGAATCGTCTTTTATCAAATCATGGCTATTTAATATTCCATCAATTATATTAACCATTTCAATTGCTTTTTCAGCTATTAAATCGGCTTGAGATATATTATCTTTTCCAGCTTCTTTAAATTCTCCATTTTCAGATACTGGAGTAACATAATTATTTCCAAAACTTGATTTCTTTGAATTAATAATATCTATAATATCATCCTTATGTCCAGCAGCAATAAGTTCATATAAAGACTTTTGTGTTTCTTTATTCATAATAGACGGATCAATCCAGGGAGCTAATACCGATCTATGGAATTCAAATAATCCACCACCTACAATACCTCCAACAAAGTTAGCTAAGTAATTTTCAAAGCCTTGTTTACTAAATATATTATTCCATCCACCTAACGAACCTTGTTTCTTTGTTAATCCAAGATAAGACATAGTATCTACTATTCCTTTAGTTGCATCTAGTACAACTTGTTCTGTAACCTCTTCGACACCTTCTACTAAAGCATTTTTCCACATTGCTTCTCCAACTACTGCTGGATTCATAAATATGCCTTGCATTGAATTTTTTATTTTTCCAAATACATTTCCAAGTTCTTTTTTACCTTCAGTTACATTTACTTTTACAGATTTAAATCCTGTTTCTATGTCTTTTAATCATGGCAATACTGATTTTCTCATAAGGGCTTTGTTGGTTTCTTCTGAATATCCTGTAGTTTTATCTAAAAACCATGTTCCCATTCTGTTATTCATCATTATACCATATTGTCCAGCTGCTGCTGCTAAAGCTGCAAAACCAGCTGTCCTTCTATCATATCCACCTTCTATTGCTTGACCATAAATATCACTGGTTGATACAATTGCCATATAACCAAGAGAAAGAGCCTTTGATAAATCACTTTGTTTTTTTATTACTGATTGTAATGTTGGGATTTTTTCCATTGCAGCTTGAGACAATGCTCCTATATCCTCAAATTTTATCTTACCTTCTAAAGCTTCTGATACTAATTTTTGATTTATTTCATTAGCAAGTCTTTTTGTTTCTCCCTCTACTAATTTATCTCCTCTGTATATTAGTTTAGATAAACTTGCAGCAGCTCTTTGTTCATATATTTGTGAAAATATACTAGAAACCATTTGTGTCATTTGCTCAACTCCAAATAAAGATTCTGAGCCTTCATCTGACACACTAGATTGAGCATACTTAGATAGTCATCCCTCTAGCTGTGTTGCACCTTGAGTAACAGTAGTATTACTATCTCCTACTAACAATCCTTCCATTGATTTATATAAGGTTGGCATAGCAGTTGCTAGTCCTATAGAAGCTCTTAATCCTCCGTATAAAGCTGGTATCGACATAGCTCCTCTAAATATACCAATTTCTGGTATTAGTAATGGTGCTATTTCAACAGCTGTTTTTAATATTGTTCCTCCAATTGACTTTTCTCTTCCATCTGAATCTAGGAAATCAAAATTATTAACTATAGATCCATCAGTAGTTAAAACATCCATCGGATTTACAACCTGTTTTCCATATATTTCTCTTCCGGCTAATTTTTCAATAAATAGATTTCCTTCTTCATTTATTTTCCAGTCTCCTTTTTTATGAGATACAATCATCCCAGAAGATAGATCTAAATGTTGTCCATCTTCATCATATTGTGCATATACATAAGTATCTCCAAATAATTTATCTACTAATGATAAATCATTAATTGATTCTTCTGACCATGTCTTTGTTGTTGGATCATATATTTTTCCTTTTTGAGCCAATTCTCTCATTGATAAATTACTCAAATCTACTGAGCCTATTCCAGTCCATCCTTTTTTCTCTTCAAAAGGATTATATTCCTTCTCAAAAGAAGCTCCTACTTTAATAGTTTTAGCCTCTTTTGGTCTAGTAACATCAAATGGACTATATTCTATTTCATTGAGAGATTTTAAATATTCTGCATTAGTTATTAAGTAAAAATTATTTTTTGCCAAATCATAAGCTTTATCAAAAGCTATTTCATCAAATTTTCCTTTATCATCCTTAAATGCATCTTGTATATAACTTGTTTGTTTATACTCATCTTTTGTAAAAAATGATGTATTATCACCTCTTATATTATTTGATAAAAAATCATACGGAGTAGATCCTGGACTATTTATCGTAGCAATTAATATATCATTAGGTTTTGATATTTCCATATTACATTATTATTTTTAATTATCCTTAAGTACATCAGAAGATGAATTTATTCCAGACGGATTTTGTGATGCTGTACTAAAGTTTAAATTTCTATATAAGTCTTCATCTGTTGGGGCTGTACCAATTAAGTGTCTTTGTGTTGCACTTAATATAGCATTTGCTTCTGGTCTATATGCTATAAATGCCACACCTTGATATGGATCTTTTCCTCCAAAAGTTGAGTGTGGTATTTGTAGTTTTTTTGTTGGTTTTGAAGGAGTTCCTCCATAAACTGTAAAAGCTTCTTCTAATAATAGCTCTGCTGCATCTAGTCCTGGTCCAATAATTTTAGTCATTCAAGGATTATCTGATAAATCAGATGATGAACTAGTTATTACAGGTATTGCCAAGAAAGGTCTTACATTTCCAGATTCTGCAATTACTTTATCTACGGTTCCATCTTGATTAGAGATTTGTTTTATTATAACATTAGAAAATCCATTTTGCTTAAAGTATTTTTCAGCCTGTTCTTTTGTTCATGAATTTTTATTTTTTGAAAATTCTTGGAAAATAGTGTTAAATTTTTCCATTTGTCCTAAATCTGGAGATCCATCTGCTCTTACTGGCATATATACCTTTGCAACTTGTTGTCCTGTATAAGCTAACTCTCTTAATAGCATTGGGTCTACTTTTTCATCTCCTAAATATACTTTTTCTTGATTAAGTATTGATTGATAATTATCAGATATTAGCACTCTATTTAAAGTTTCTGGACCTAAGATTTCTCCATTTTTAGTAAGACTAAATAATGATCCTATTCCTGTTGCAGTTACTTTTAAAGATACTTTTGCTGATGGATTATTTATTTCATAAAACATTCCTGGTGTATGCAACCTATCTCCATGAAATAATTCTGGGACAGATAAACTTATAGATTTATCTGAATTCTTAGATTCTTCTTTTGATTTTGGTAATGTCTTTGGTGTTATAGATAATGATTCTGAATGGTCTGTATGAACATTAAGCATATCATAAATTAGTTGTAAGGGATTATCTATATTATTTGTTATAGATACTGCTCTTAATTTTTGTTGTGCCGGAGTTCCTAAAGTACTCCAAATATATCCCAATGCTTTTTCTATATTTCCTCTTTGTGAGGTTATTTTTTTATTTACAGATACATAATCTCCAGGAGAATTTGCTATTTCATTTAAAACAACTAATCCTTCTATTTCCTGTTTAGTTGGATTTTTAATATTTTTTGATTGTAAGTAATTAATTACTTTCTCTTTTTCATAGAATTTTTCAGATTCATCAGATTCTATTGCTAATGATGTTACTATATTTTTTATATGATCTGTAATATTGTTTATTCCTATTGCATTTTCAGCTACAGTAAATACTTCATTCTTACCAGTAAGATTTGGATTATACTGTCTTTCATACATTAATTCTTGTACGCTTAATGGTCTTATTTTATCTTTTTTAGTTTTATATTCTTCAAGAGAATAAGATTTTATTTGATTATCAGGAGTTTTTGAGAATATTCTTCCATATGTATCAACTGCTATCTCACTTAACCCTCCGGCTTCTTTAGCTATTTTTATTGCATCATTCCAACTCTCTTTATTTTGACTTACTTCATTTATTCTAGCTGTTATTTGTAGTGCTGCAATCCTGTTCTGTTTATTTAAATATGGTGTAGTAGAAGATGATTCTAATTTAATTAAATCAGATACTAACTTGTTAACATCATTTACAAGTCCCCTATTCTTATATAGGTATTCCAACATTTTTTCATCTATAATTGAATTTGATTCTGGCTCAGTACTGCCAGTCTGTTTTGCAGGTTGTGAAATTTGTGGAGTTGGGGCTGAATGAATAATAGGGGTGAATGCTGCGAATCCACCCCCATCTGCCAATCTTTTAATTTTTTTCTTCATTACTTAAATACTTTTATTAAAGCTTTTTGCATTAACTCATTATTTTGTAAAATTGTTTTATAGAAAGATCTTAGTTCATCCAAAGCTTTTTTGTGATTGAACTTTATATTTTCTAATTCAATTTTATCTTCTTTTGTAAGGCCTCCGCCTTTCTTCATATATAATAAAGCTTGTTTTCCTTGTAAATTTATCTGAGCTTTTTTTATAGGCTCGTAAAGTATTTCAAGTTCTTTTTGTAAGTCTTCAAGCTTTTTCTTTCTTTCTAGATATGGAGTAGATTCTTCTAAAGGAGTAGTAAAGTCTTTACCTAAAGTATTTTTCAAATTATCATACTTAGCTTGAACTTCTTCTAAACCTTTTTGACCACTTAAATTTTCATACTCTTTAATCTTTGCTTTTAATACATCACTATTTGATAAGTTAGTATATTCCTCCAATGCAGTTTTATAATCTCTTACAGATGCATTTTTATCAATTCCTCTCACTAAATTAGTAAATGCTGCATTTTGTGCTAGGGCTTGATTAGAGTTTATTAAATTGATATTCTTCATAGCTTCTGCAACAATTCCTCTGTTTTTACCTGCTATAGATAAATTTGTTTGATCTACTTTCTGGTTGTTATCAATTTGATAATTTCTTAATTTATCAATTCTATCAGTGTTTATTAAATTTCCTTTAGTCATTATATCAGAAGCTTTATTTTCAGCTTCTAATCTAACAGCATTTCCCTTATCAATATCAGAAGTTGTAGTAGCAATTCTAGCTCCTTGAGACCTCATTTTATTTGCTTGGGAATTAGCCTCTATTAAAGGCTCACTACCAATTCTCATATTTACTTTTTCTAAATATGGTATTTTATAAATCGAATTTGCAGTTGCTTTTCTTTGTTGATCTCCAATATATCTATTTGTATTTATAGTATTAGCATACATTGTAAGATTTGCCAAACCGGTTCTATCTAATCCTTTTGGCAATTCTTTTATAAGATCCTTTATAGATTTTTCACCTAGTATATTAAAACTACTTCCTGCTTGGAATTTAAAAATTCCCCCAAATTTAAGTTTTTTAAATTGGGCCATTCTATTAATTCTCTCCTGTTCTAATTTTAATATTTTACCCCACAATTCTTCTACAGTTTTATTTGCTGCTTTAGAGTCCTTTACTTTATTTGACTTTGGTTTTGTATTTTCTATGGTTTTCATTAATTTATCTACTTGATCTTTATATGATTTTTCCCATTTTGCAACTTCATTTTCTTTAGATGCAATTAAATACTTACCCTTCTGTCCTAGATTTATAGTAGAAATAGGATTTTGTGGTGCTTCTCCTGGTTTTAGAATTTGTTCAGTATCTACATTTTCAACAGTTTTTTGAGTAGGCGCTTCATTTTCTTTTGCTATAGTTGCTTTAGGTTTTTCTCCAGCTAATTTATATTTTTTAGCCCATTTCATACCTTTTTCTTGCAACATTAGATTTTTACTCAGGTCAAACTTGTCTCTTAATACATCTGTTCCTAATATTTCTTTATTTAATTCTGGAGAAAATTCTTTTAAATCCTCAACTTTAAGTTTTCCATCTTCACCTGCTGTTTTGTTATACTCATTAACAAATGCAGATTTAATTTTATTTGATGATTCTTTTTTTGATGAAGGTCTGATATTAAAAGATTTAAATTCTTTTATAATTTCCGGATCTGTTATTTCTATTGTTTTTCCATTTATTTCTGCTGAAATAGACTTTACTTTTCCATTTTCTTGAACAACTCCATATTTTCTACCAATTTTTATCTTACTTCTATGAGTAGCTACTTTTGCTCCAAATGCTACAGCTGTTAAAGAACTAATATCATCAACACTTAAATCTTTAAAATCTCCATGTATAATTTTATTAGATGCCTGAACTGCATTTGGAATATTCATTGCTGCCATTCCATAAGCCAGATTTCTAGATGTTCAATCTGCTCCTTTTAGTAGCTTTTCTCCTGCAATAGTTGGGGCTAATTTTGGCGCTCCTGCAACAGCTTTGGTAAATCCCTCTAAGGTTCCAAGTGCTTCTATTACTTCTTTTTGTTCTTTTGAAGAGGCCAAAGTCTTTATTTCTTTTAAGCTAGAAATACCATAATTTTCTTTTGAAAATTTTCCAACTACCTCTAAAGCTCCTAATATTTCCTTTTCTCCTTTTGCATATTTTGATATTTTTGTTAAGTCTGCAATAGTTGAAGCTTCCTTAAGTCCTTTTGCAACTTCAGTACCTATTTTAGCACCTTTTACTACTCCTCTCAATCCTCCTAAACCTACAAATGATGCTCCTACTAATCCTAAATTTAATGCCAGATTTCCTGTATCTTTTCAAGTCCATCCATCATCATCATTTGCATCATTTATTGTTTCTAATACAGTTGCTGCAAGAGCACTTCCTGCCCCAATAAATCCAGGAAGTAATGCTCCAGCATTTAATCCTAATTCTGCTAATGTTTCAGTTGAGGCCCCTCTTACTAATGATGAAATATCTTTTACCTTTGGAACTTCTTTATTTACATTGATTTTAGTTGGTGCATCTAATGGTTTTGCAAAATTTTCTAATTTTACTCCAGATTGAGCTTTTAAAATTCCACCTTTTTTAAATTTTATATCTGTATATTTCTTTATTAATTCATTTAATCCAGAAAGTTTTCTAAGAGCCTCAACTTTTTCTTTTTCTGATCCAGTTGCTGCTTGATGTTTTAAAGCTGCAATAAATTCTTTTATTGAATCTTTTTGCCATTCTTTTATCTCTGCAGATTCATTATTTGTTATTAAATTTATTATTTCGTCTTCATGTTCTGCAGGATTATATAGAGATTTTTTATCTGGAATTATAGATTTAAATTCTGATGGTACTTCCCAATATTTAACATTAAAATCAAAGGGATTTATTACTTTTCCATTAGATTCCATTTCCTTAAATCCAGTTATTTTTATATCTGGATATAATTTACCCTCAGAATCCATATAGTTTCCCTGAGGAGTTTTACTTAATTTTATAGTAGAAAAACCTGGTCTTTTTAAAGTTATATATTTAGTATAATCTGGATTCCCTAAAAAATCTACTGCCCTTTCTTCTTCTGGTGAATTTTTAGTCCATCCTGTAGTTATCCAACCTGGATATGATGGAATATTTAGTCCTTTACCAACATCACCATAATCAATTGCTTGATATTTACCCTGTAGAAAAGTCATTCCATTCTCTAATGTATTATTTCATGCTTTTCCATATAAAGGATGAAATTGATTAAAGTCTTCCCCTGTGGCATTTATTGGATTTCCATATCTATCAAATACAAAATATTTATCTTGAGCATTAGTAGTTATTAGACCATTTTTCTTTTTTATATATTCATTAATTGCTTTATTTTGTTCCTCTGTAAAATCAGGGAAAGATACTTGATCTAATAATTTATTATATCCTAATCCAAATAAATTCTGAGCAATTTCTGCAGAAATTCCCCTACTTGTCCATGTATTTAGTTCATTAGCTTTCTCTCTTTCAACATTTGCTTTTTTCTGTTCTTCATTTATAGAAGATATTTCACTATCTCCCATTAAGAAATCATTTAAATTCCATTTAAATTTATGTACTCTTTCATTTAATTGATCCCAACTAAGATTAGGGAAATTTTCTAATATATTTTTTACATCATCAGAGTATTCATATTCTGCAAGATCTTTATTCTTTTCAGCATTTCCACCATATTCTTCTAAATATCGTTTAGTATAGTCTAATACTTTACGCTTTCTCTCATCATTATTTTTTATTTTATCATTGAATTCTTTTTGGAATATATCTTCAGTTCCATATGCGTCTACTATATAATCTCTTAAATTTCTTAGACTAACTTTAGATTTAGTCATATTTTGTTGAGTTGGTACTGTTTGTTCAGACCTTTTTAATGCATTATTATAAATAGCAGCTGCTACAGACATTGCATCTTGATCATTTTTTATTTTTAGATTCCCAGTAAATCAATTTGTGTGAATATCGTCTGGACTTCCTTCAAATTTTTCACCACCAGTACCTGTTACTGTGTATCTTCTAGATACCTGATCAGCCCTAAATGCTCCATTGTTTTCAGAATCGTAAGTTCTTAATTCTGCTAATGCATCCCTTACTTTTCTTTCGTCTTTGCTTTTTAATGCAAATTTTCCAAGCTCTTCATTTAAGATTGTATCTAAATCAGGTAATATTTTATTACCGTCTTGTAGTTTTCTGATTAGTGACATATTATAATTTTATTTTGTTTATGTAAGATTAATAAAAATAAAGGGAAGACAGAACTTACCTGCTTCCCTTTAAAGGTAGGCTATTTCCTGCCCAATAGAACCAATTTAGTTCCTTTTCTAGCATAAACTGGTTGTCCCTGTTGTCCCTGTTGTCCAGACATTTCTTGTAGCATTTGAACCAACACTTGTGCAAGCATAGCTGCTGCTTCTGGTCCTAATTGCTGTATAATCTGCTGAGCCATTTGTACTATCTGTTCTTCTGGACTACCCTGTTGTGCAGGAGCTGCTGGTGCTGCTGGTGCTGCTCCACCTTCTTGAAATTTTAAAACTTTCATTTTTACTTAATTTAATTTTTGGATTTAACATACTCAGGTTCAGCATTTTGCTGAGCCTCTAAAAATTTAAACATTCTTTTTCCTAATGCTACATAATCATTATCCTTATTTGTAATAGATGCTTTTTTTGCAAATTGTATTAATGTCTTTGTGTGTTTTCTTGAAAATATTCTTTCTCCACCTTCTAACTTCATTTGAACTTCTCCATTTGAATCTAGTACTAGCATCTTACTATCTGTTTTTGTATTTTTATCATATTTTATAATTACACTGTCTCCTATCTCTACGCCAGAATCTTTGTTTAATTCTAATACATAATTAGCAATTTCTGATAATGGCTCTTCTGAAGTAGGAACTCCTTCTTTTATTAATATTACTTCTAAATCTTCGTCTAAAAAAATTATATCAAGTGGAATTTTAGTATCCTTCATTCAAAATGAAACAGGCTGCTCACTCTCAAATATAAATAACATTCCTTCATTAGGTTTGAGAGAATCTCTATTTTGTAAACCTACTTCTTTTTCTTCCTGAGTACTTGCTACCTCTACAGTATAAATTTTATCTTTTATACTTATATTTATTTTTTCCACAGGTCTAAAATTTTAGAAATATCATAATTTATTTTGCCGCCTTCTTTTAGATGTAGTCCAGTAATTTCGTTTACTGTTCCTCTTATCTGCTGTCCAGCATGTGGAATTGTTAAGCTGAATTCTTCTAAAAAATTTTCAATTGGACTAAAATCCAATTTTTTTCTTATACTTTGTAAAGTATTATAATCCCTAGTTAAATCATTAGAAGAATATGGTTTAGCAAAATTACCTAAAGTTTTTAACTTTTCTGTATCATTTTTACCTATTGCTTCTCTAGCTTCTAAATAAAATTTCTTCAAATTATCATACTCTATTTTAAGCTTTTTTTGTTCCTCTAATTTTCCACCTTGCTGATGTTTTCATTTTTTAGCATTTTGTGCAAAAATTGCTCTCTTTCTTGTTAAAGGGTTCTTTGAATGGGTCAATTCTTCTGTAGATTTTCCAGTCCTTTTCTTAGTTTCTGTGAATTTTCCTTTATTTTCTGGCTTTATATGAATCCCAGATTTCGCTTTTTTAATATCGTACTTCATTGTTAATCATTTAATAGTCCAACATTATCTTTAGTATTTTCAATAATTTCTTCTGCAAGTAATTTTCCACATTCTAATGCTAATTTTTTCTTACCTTCCTCTGAGTCAGAATTCTTATATTTATCAAAAAGTTCCTCAAATTTGTTTGTAGCTTCTTTATGAAATATTATTTCAGAGTTTTCTATCTCTGCGTGTTGAAGTATCTTTCCATCCTTTTCGTATGTTATTACTGGAATACCTTTATTAGTTACTTGTTCTCCAAGATCCCCATCATAATTATTTTTTCTAGCATGTAAAGCTCCTTCTGGTATAACATTCATTTTTTCAATATTTCTTCTTACTTTATCTTTAATGATACCTAATCTTACTTTATTAATTTTGGTTCCATTTTTAGCATATGGTATGTTACCACCTTTTTTTGATGAGAGTAAATTTAAACTATTTCCTCCAAGTAGATTTTTTTGATTTTTTGTAACAATATCTCCATAAGTATTAGATGCAGATATTTGATTTGTTAAATCTTTATATGCAGCATTAGCCGCTAATAAATTTTGTGTATCAACTCTATTTGTTGTACTATTTATATTCTTTGCTCACTTTCTTTTTGATAGAGTAGTTTTTTGTCCTGCATTTTCACTTAGTTGAAAATTATATCCTCCAGTGTTTAATGTTTGATCAGTTCCTTGTTTTTTAGTATTTTTTCCTGCATATCTATTTAAATAATCTACTCCTTTTAATACTCCAGCTGCTGCTATTGCATATGGATTTCCAGTTTGTAATGCTCCTTTCCATAAAGCAGTTGTTCCTTTTGAAAAAAGATCATCTCCCAAACCTTTTATAGTAGCTTGTTTTGCTCCTGCTAAATTGAGTCCTGCATCTATTACTTCCGGAGCATTCCCAAGAACATTCAATACTCCTTCTTTTCCCAAAAAAGATTGTAATGTATTTCCTGGTTCTAATCCTGGATAAGTACCAGTTCCTGACCTTTTTGTTAAGTCAGGAACCAGTGATTTTTCTCCAAGTTTTTCTTTAGTGTTTTTTCCGAATTGATAATCTATAGGCTTAAAATTAGATGCAGCCAATTTTTGACTAAAGTTAAAAAAGGTATTTAAGTCTTGCTGTGGAGTATTTAAAGAATTCTCAGTAATATTAATTGGAAAAAGACTTTTTAAAACATCTGAATTTGGAATAAATCCATTTAAATATCCTTCTGGACTCAATGTTCCTCACGGATTTTGATATTTACTTATTTTATGCATAACTTATTGTAAATAATGTTTTTATTGCATTTATTATAGCATATTGAGTGCCATCATATTTTACTCTAACTTTTAAATATTTGTCCCTTATCTTCATTTCTACATTATTTGAAAATGTTAATGTATTATTTACCATATAAGCATATTTAAAAATTATCGGTTGAATTTGTATAGTCCATGCATCTTCTAAATATTGCATATTTCCCCTCATTCTTCCAAAGGATTTTATATTAGCACCTTTTTGATAGCTATTTACCAGTTTTTCTTTTGTTTTATTATATTCTCTTATAGAAACATCTCTTAAAACAGACATATTTACTGGAGGAACTATTGTACCCCTGTCTCTATAAAAAGAATCCGCATCATCAACATTAAATGATTGTATATAAATATAAGGTAATTTTTTTACGGTTGTTGTATTATCCAAATATCTGGCATATCTTAGCATAACATTTGTTTCATTCTTTTCAGTTGGGATTCCAGACATAGTTATATCTTCAATACTATATAATGTAGTATCATTTAATTTCAATATTAAATCTTTATACATCATCCAATCAAATCCTTCTCCTACAACTTCATAGTAGAAAGAATCAGGTTCTGCAAAGTTTGATATTATTTTTAAAGTATCAAATATTTTTTGAACTCCTGGAACAGTTCCAACTATAAATTCATATTCAAATGGATATTGAGTATCGTATCAAAACGCAGGTTTAATATCTCCTTGTTCTTCTTCCAGTCCTGCAAAACCATGTTTATATAATTTATTGTCTGCTAATTTATGACTATCTCGATTTGCAAAGGTATAAAAAATATTATTAATATTTTCTGAAAATTCAGGAAATCATGTATATTGTGTTACCCATTTATTTGTAAGTTCATTTCAGCATAAATTTCATTTTACATCATTATATTTAAAAATAAACATAACATCTTGTTTGAATGCGTTATAATGTGATTTTACAAAATTAATGTTTACAGTTTTATCAGTATCACTTTCTCTTAATTTTATATTATCATTTAAGAATTTTTGAATTTTTAGATCAGACAAAATTTCAAATGTTTTTCCGTTTGTTCTCCAAATCTTTTTTCCTACTGTATCAATTCCATAAACATATCTAGTTGTTTTAATTACAGAATCCTCCCATAAAGAACCATAAGTATGTGATAAAACTATTGGATTTTCTGGTAGTACATTGTTTGTATTAATATAAACAGTCTGGCCAGAAGCATTTGCCATAGCTGCTCTTTCATTTACTGGTATTATAAATACTCCGTGTTCAAGAACAACTATTAAAGAATTGAATCATTCAACTAGTTTTATTATTGAACCATATTCTTTACTATAGTCTTTAAAATTAACTGATTTAAAAATCCTATTTCCATTTGTGAAAGCAGATGATTGCAAAGTATTTGAGTAATAAATCCTTGTTGAAAAATTTGTTTTTATAAATGGAACATCTGGAATTTCATAATAATTCTTTTCTCCAATAGTTTTACTTATTCCACTATTTATTACACTTGATTCTGGTAAAGAATTGTTTGGATCCATATTTTGTAGTGGATAGAATCCTCTTTTCATTCTATGGATTGCCTCTTCTTGTGGATTTGAAAAATCTAAATCTCTTAATGCTAAATTTACATTACTACAAATTTTAAAAGTTACCCATTGTCCAAGTGGCACTGCATTTACATCAGGTCTATTTATTTTCTCTGCTCCAAATAATCCATTTATTACTGAATATTTTTTAAACTTTTTATCATCTGGTTCTAATAGTCCTGATGCTATTTCATGACTTGTTCCAGGATCTGACTCACCAACACTAAATTCTGGTTCATAAATATCTTTATATGTAAATAAATCTAATAATTTATTATAGGATAAAGTATTGGTAACCACAACTGATCCTAAGCTTTCCTCAATAGTTTTAGAAGCTTTTCTTTTAATTCTAAAATTCTTTGCCCAAGTATACGGATCTACAATCTTTTTATTTGTAGTCATTTCTGGATCTATAAAATTTCAGTTAATTCTATGGGTTATTGTGTTTATATAACAATCTCCTCTAAATAAAGTTCCTGTAATATATTCATTATACCCAAATTCTTCTATGTAATAATTCCCCATATTATCTCAAGAAGTTCTATCTCCTACAGGATAAAATGAATTAGCATCATTATATCTTACCCTGAAGTAATCTTGCCATCTTTCTTCAAAATTATAATCCCTCTCTAAAATATTATAATATTTTCCGTGGGATAGGCTTGCTATACTTGTTCCTACAAAGGTATTATAAACTCCTCTTACTTTTGATGTAGTAGTATTTCAATCAGTTTGTTCATTTTCTACATCTTCATAACTTCCTAGATTTGGGTCTAAATGTTTATATGCTATGTTTTTATCCCCAGCCTTTGAAGAAAATTCATACTGAGAATTTCTTATTAAATCAATTTCTGGCTCTACTAATGTTAATTCTGCACTAAACGAAACATCGTTAGCATTTTCCTTCAATCCTTTTAATGTAAAACTATTAGGCGCAGAACCTTCATATTCTAGAAATGTTTGATTTGAAGGACTGTAGTTGAATTCTTTTAATATATATTGAGAAGAGTTAAAAAAAGTATTGAATATATTTCTTCTTAGATTTGCTTCTGGACACAATAGAGCATTTTTTATAACTGAGTCTACTTTAAATAATTTTGGTGAAAGTATTGGTAAATCTTCCCCACTTCGTTTATTTAAAAATCCCTGCGTTAAATATTCATATCCAATTTTTTCTGTCCTAGAAACAGCTTTAATTACTGGTATTTTTGCTTTTTCACTTGTGGCAATTCCAATAGATTGAGCTAAAATAGTTGGGATTCTTTTTTGTCTTACTATAAAGAATCCTTTTGTAAGATCTTTTAATCCTTTTATAAACAATCCATCTCCATCTACAATACTATTTACAAATTTAAATTTTATTCCTAATGGTTTTATAGAATCAAGGTTATTAAAAGTATTTTTTTCTTCCGCAGATATTTTAAATACTCCTTTAATATTTTCTGGATTATTTTTATCTTTTGTTCCTTCCAATATATAATCTTCTGAATAATTGATATCATCATATAAATTATAATGAGTGTAATCATTTGTTAGTCCTACTATCTTTCTTCCTCTTATATTAAATACTGGTGATAGTGTATAATTATTTAATATATAAACAATTCCATATCTATATATTTCATCATCCCAATTTCCAAGTTTATAATAAATATTTTTTGTATTATAATATTCGTATCCATTAGATATATCAGATTCATTATATAAATGATCTAAATTACCAATTCCAACTTCATCATATGCTAACTCTGGAATTACAAATAGACTATACTTTTCCAATGTTTTAAATAGATCATAATTATTTGTAATGTTTCCTGCAAATGAAATGTTTTGGCAATTTTCTAAAGTTTGTACAGAGTCAAAGTTTGTATAACTAGTATTTATTTCTGATATATCTATTTCTATGTGTTCTTCATATCCAGTTATAGATAAATCTACATTGTTATTAGTTATTTTATATTTATCTTTTATTCTGTATGCTTTTGTTATTTCTTCTTCTGAGGATCCTGAAGTTCTAGTATAGTATATATTTATATAATCATAGGCTAAGTCTAAATTATTTAATTTAAATTTAATTAATTTATTACTTACCTCATCCATAAGTCCTCCCCTAATTGATTGAGGGTGATTTACTGCTCCTATATGACAAACTACTTTCCCGGATTCCGCTATAAAATCAGATTCATTTCCATCAGCATCAGCAACCTTAAAGTAAAAAGTATAACTTCCAACAGGAAGACGTCCACCATCTTTTAATCCAAGAAAATCTAAAGTAGAAATTGTTCTAACTGATTTTATTAGTCCTGCCTCTATTTTAAAATTTTCCTCAGAATATATATTTGTATCTAAATTTCCTTTTCTATCCGCTATTTCATATGTAGTAGATGAAGTTTGATAAAATCTTGAGTTTACTATTTTCAAGGAATTATTTCTATCAATTACTGTCAAATTTACTGAATCATCATATGAGACTTCCGCCTTCAAATCTACAGGCTCCGTTATATTTATATTAGCAAGCTCACTATTTATAGTAAGTCCAATAAGTGGATTATCTGCATCCGGAAGTGGGTTTTGCAAATTTATAAAAGGACTATATTGATATTTCAGACTCCCTTTTTTTGGGAGTCCGAACATACCATTATTTATATAAAGTCCTATTGTTGGTAATGGCATATTAATTTCCTATATTTAAATTTTCTGTATAAAAGATGTGATTATCTCCCTCTATTGAAATATTAACTCCAACAAGATTATCATAGTCATTTGTTGCTATATTATTAAATATTAAATCATATCTTGGGAAAGATGTTTCATTGTAAGTATATTCACATAGTAGTGAACTATCTCCTGATTCTATATCTACTGGAAGTAGTGTTTCTGCTGAATATGAAGAACCAGATGAATGATCAATAGTAAATCTACTTCTTAATATTCTAGCCCCAAATACTTCTGAACTAACATTTGTATGTATATAATCTGTGTATTGTAGTCCAGTATGATAGGATTTTATATAGAATACAGTTATTAATCCAAATTTTATAGTTTTATCAGAAGATATATTATCTATGTAAGAAAGAGTATCATAAGCTCCTATTCCTTCTTTAGCAAGTACTGAGAAGTTTATTCCTGTTAATACTTCAAATCTATATGTGAGATTTCCTACTTTAGTTCCATATATCTGTGATGAGCCTTGATAAACAACTACTGGTATATCAACATTAAAGTCTCTATTTACTTGTATAGTTATATATGCAGTTGGATTTGTTAAACAACTTCCATCGTAGAATCTTACTGTTGTATTTTCTACTAATGAAGAAATATATTCTTGTGCTGTCAATGGAAGTAGTGGATTATACTCTGTTATTTTTGCTCTATTATTAGAATCAACTATATATTTTCCAACTCATTCTCCGGATGGAGATGCCGATTCTTCTATAAAACTATATACATCTACTGAAGGACTCAATGTATTATCTACATAATTTCCATCTATATCAGTTAAAGATAATTCAGTAATAATTTTATATCCTGAACCTGTTGGATAACATTCTTCATATTCTACTTTTAAAGCATAATCTCCATATTGTCCAGTTACTAATACACTTCCATTTATTGTATGTTTATCAATAAATTGTTGTGGAAAATACATTGAAGCTGGCCAAAATGTTGAACCTCCACTAGTAAATTCTGGTATTATTTTATATTTTAATATTTTTCCAGAATATTCATCTATTGGAAGTTCTAAAAATACTCCTCCTATTGGTAAATGCAATTCCCTAAAATTAGATCCGTTAGTTGGTATCTCTGTATTTGGTTCTGTTCCATCTATTGTATAAGCTACAGTTACTACTGGAGATAACACATTAAATCAGTCGCAATTTTCAGTTAATGTTATTGGAAAAGTTACTACATAATCAGTAATTCCAGATTCTATTACTATTGGATTTAGTCTAAATACATCTAACTCTTCTAATTCTATAGACATTAATAGTTTTCCTTTATAGTTATGTGGACAATAATATTTAAAATTAGAATCATTAAACCAAAATCTTATTATAGATTCTGAATTTAATTCTTGATCGTAATTTAATTGAACAAATCTGGCATATTTAAGCCACACGTCCTCTGTTAAATCTATGAATCCATTGGTAAGTTGTTGATATAATTTTACTTTATATATTTTTCTTTGAGAAGTATCTAAATTTTTCTTTGGAAAAATAAATCCATACATATTATCAAATGCATAATATGATATGTTATCAGTATCTAAATCCTCATTTTCATTCTGGTAAAATGTTACATATACTCCCGCCTGAAATATAGAGTCACTTATTACTGATGGAGAATATAACTCTGTTTTAAAATTCTCAGGAAGTTTCCCAGAATAGTTGTATATTTGAAATACTTTAGAAGAATCAAATTTTTCTGAATCTATTATCTCTGGGCTTGGATAACTTCCAAATTCAACTTGTCCATACTTATTTATAAAATCTTTTCTTATTCCTATAAATAATCAATTTTTAGTACTTTGATATGGTAATGTATTTAAATTATTATCTGATAAACTTTCAAAGTAATAATCTACACCATTTCTAGTTGTGTATACTATTTCTCCTTTTGAATATATATTAGCATCATTAAATTCTAATACATTTTTATCAGGTTCTTTTCCAGATATTATGTATAATACTCCTCCATACTCCTCTACTCCTAAAGGATAGAATCCATCACTCAATCTTACAGTTTCTATTGTATCTCCTTGAATTACCTTTTTTACTACATTTACAGTAGTATTTCCAGCATCTGTTTGTAATGCTAATTCGTCTCCATTAAAAGTTATAAATGTTCCATTTATACAATCAGTTAATACATTACTTGGAGTTGTTATTGGGTTTAAATCTAAATTTATTCCCTCGTTAAAAGTATTAACACTTTCCTTTTTCATATTTTTTTATTAATTCTTTTCAAGTAATATTAGATGGCGAGAATTTACGGTCAATAGATTCTCCTATATATTCTACATTTCTCAGCTTTACATCTTTTAAAAGATATAGTCAGCCTCTAAATTTTTCTTCTTTAATCCTAAATATATATAAATGTTTGTCTTTATAATATATTTCTTCTTTAATTTTTCTAACCATTATATTTCTAAAATATAAAAGTACTCTTGAAGTTTTGTTATCTTCAATAAATTGTTCAAATGCACTTTCATTTAATCCTATATAATAATATCCATCAAAAGGAGTTCTTTTTCAAGCCTCAATCTTTCTTAGTTTCTTGTCTCTTCGTATACTATACTCTTTCAACTGTTTTGAGGGTTCAAGGTATATTGCACCTATATGAGCCACACAGTTAAAATATTTTTTTGTGTTGAGTGATACCGCACAACCATATTTTAAAGAGCTGTGCATTCGTCTAAACCCATGTAATATCAATTTTTTCACTTCATATTGTGAAAGTTCAGAAAATTTTTCATAAATTTTTGGCAAAAAATCTTCTAATTTAGTATCTTTTATAGTATAATATTTTATCCCAGAGTTTATACCATTTAAAAATTTTTCCTTTAATTCTCCTCCTAAATAGATTTGGTAGTTTTTTTGATATGCCTTTGACTTATAATAATATCTAAGAGCATATCCAGTAAAATCAGACTCTATAAAGTCTATATTTTGAAATCTTCCACATTGTCTTTGGTAAGTGAATTTATCTCCATCAACCATTTCAAAATCTATATATGTTTCTGGAACTCCAGGAACTATAAATCTATTTCTATTATCTAGTATATCATTAAATATTAATCCTATAGCATATTTAAATGGATCTGAAATAGCGTCTTCATAACTACTAGTTGATCCATATCTTTCTATAAATCAAGATCATTTTCTAGAGGTTATTGATTGAGGAGTATTTGAATACAACTCCCCAATCGTTAACCCATGATTAAATAATATTCTCATTATCTTATAGGCTTAAAAGATTTACCAAATCTTTTTCTATCCCAAGAAGCTGCTACATTCAATACTTCATCCATTTCATTCTGGTTTATATATTCTGGAACTCTAGCTTGTGTGCATAGACTTTTTCATTTTCCTTCTAGGTCTTTTGAGAGTTGAAATGTTAGTTGATCTCTAGTCATTAAGGCATTCTTATAAAAATATGAATATGCGCAAAATACAGCTATTGCATCTAGTTCTTTTGAATTTAAGGTTGGTAACCCCTCTTCGTCTACAATCACTCCTTTATAGAGTACATTTACATGAGTAAATTTATCTGCTAATTTTAGCCTATTTTCTTCCCTATGATATTTTATGAATTTTCCAGGTGGATATAATGGATTTGTATTATATTTTCTTGATTCTATATAACTTTCAATCCATCCATTTTGAGTATTTCCAGCTAAAAATTGATTTGAAGTCTTTTGATAATCTTCATAATCTGCTGTAATTGCTTCTATAATATCTGCATTACATGGCAGGTCTATATACCATTCTCCAAGTTCATTTTGGCTAGGCTCAGTTTGATAGGCATAAAGTTTAACTTTTTTATTACCTATTTTATCTCAGGCTATTATTCCCATAGTTTCAAATTCGTCTGGATCTAGTTCTATTCCATATAAATCCTTAACTTGAGAATGTGCTGCTTTAAATGGATATTCTTTCATTATTTTTTGTTTTTTTAATGTAAATAAACATTCTATATTTTTTTCCGGAGCTTACTTTTCTTTCGTATATTATACCTATCATTATTTTGGAATTTGATTATTAGGAGTTGGTGATTGATACAATTGTCTATAATATCTTATTTTCTTTTCTGTCAATCTTTTCTTTATTTCAGCAGATAGAAAAGTATAATTTTCTAAATCATCTCCTGCACAACAATTATATTCTTGTAATTGTCTTGGATCTTTAAAGATTGCAATAATAGATAATTTCTTTAATAGTGGAGCGTTAAACACCCATCCATCATACATATTATTCTCATTTGGAGTAGGTTCTATATATACAAATGGTTTTTCTGCTCCTCTTCTTTTATATTTATGAAATTGCCAGGAAGTGCTAGTGTATACTTTAAATTGTATCATTCTATCAATACTTCCAATAAATTCCACAGCTTCTCCAGCTAGGTCATTTACTATTTGTGGTATTTCAAAATGTGCTATTGGTTTTGAATAAGTAGTACTTCCACAAGGACATTTATCCAATGATTTACAATCTACATCAATACAATTTATGGACATGAGTAAATCATTTTTTGGAATTAGATTTCTAACTGAATATTCTTTTATTATCTGTAATCTTTCATCTACTACATCATCCTGTAGTTGTAGTAATGATATAGATGGAGTAGAAGTATAGCCCACTAAACCTGATACTATATCATTATATATTGCAGACGCTAATTTTTCTACCATAATATAAAAAATAAAGGGGAGGCAGTATATGCCGCCCCTCTTGGTTAAATAATCTAAAAATTACTATGCTGTTATTGTTAATGTTATTGGTTCAGAATTTCCTACAGAGTCTGTAGCTGTGATTTCTACTGGGCCAGTTCCAGTTACTCCAGCTGTAGTAACTAATCCAGTTGAATTTACAGTTGCCATAGTAACATCACTAGACGAATATGTTATAGCTCCTATAGCATTATCAACTATTACTTGAGTAGTTTCATCAGCACCAGTGCTTAATGAACCAGCTGCAGTTGTAACTCTATAAAATAGTACTTTAGTATTCACAACGTCGCTTAACATAGTCTCAAAATCAGAGATAAGATCTTCTTTTACAAAGAATACATGGGTTGTAACAGATTTTCCACCAGATACAATACCATCTGTACCGTCTTTGTCTACTGAATATCTAAGTGTATATTGTGAATAATTTCCACCAAGAACTGGTCTTTCATTTTTAGAAATATTAAACTGTCTTGTATTTTCAAGAGTTGGAAGCATAACACTTCTCATCATCCACAAGTCATCTCCAAATCCAACTTTACCAGGTGTAGTAACTGTACCTGTTGCAACTACTGGATATTCATACTGAGTAATAGATGTAGAAACAGCTGTTTCTTTTCCTATTGTAATAGTTTTGAATCTGTGTGAGTTATCTTTTGCAGTTAATGTAATCACTGCACCAACAGCTGTAGCTGTAAAGTACGAATGTCCAAATCTATCTTTTAATGAATTTATTTGAGTTACAAAAGCTGCTGCATCTGTAGCTGCAACTCCAGAACTTACAATCTCTACAACAATAGGCTTTTTAAAGTCTAGTGAATAGTTAACAAATTCTGATTGAGTTGACTGAGAAAGTTTAATCTCTACTGTTAATCTAGATACTTCTCCAAGTACAGGAGTTGGTACTGTAATAGTTGCAACTTCTTTTACTCCAGCTGCATAAGGAATTTTATAAACACTTTCTATATTTACTATTTTGAATGTTCCAATTTTAGGAAATATAAAAGCTGATGAATCATCTGATGTTACAAATGCAGGAATTTCATTTCTTCCAGAATTATCTAATAAAACGTTTCCGTCATAATCTACTAAGTAAAGATTATTAATAACATTTGTTGTTGTAAATTGATACATATTATTAAAATATTATTTTTGTTTAAAAGTTTTTATCTATTTTCTACCCGATTCTTGTTGTGGGGTAGCTATACTTTGATTTATTGGTATATTAGTTTGTAATCTTGGATCACTTGCATTTTCTAATAATACTTTAACTAAATCATTAACTATTTCTTGGCATACATAATCTGGAAATTCTAGTACTTGTGAAGTATCTTCCACCTCATCTATTTGATCTTGAGTAAGTCTTATAAATTGTGGGGTCTTTAGATAATCTACATAAATTTTATTTAAGGCAAATAAAGAATCATCTTTCCCATATCTTATTTCTAGCCTAACTTTATATTTATTTCCATATCTATTACCTGAAATTTTTTCAACATTTTGTGAATTTAAATAATCTATATCAACTTGATTATCTATAGTTGGATAGTTATTACTTATGTTAATATTATTAAGAAAAAAATATGGATTCTTATAAGATGGTCTCATGTAATAATTATTTATTACTTGTGAGAACATGTCTGAAGTCAATCTTTTAGCACCAAATTGAACTTTATCTCCAGCATTATAACATTTGAAGTTCTTCACTACATCATATTCTACTATACAGTTTAATATATGTAAATAATCATCAGGTAAATCAACTTCATATGTTTTACTAAGTAGATCTGACCCTGTAAACTGTAAATTTCCAGTTATATCAGGCATTAATACAGCAGTTGATTTCAGTACTCTTAAATCATCAGATTTTTGCTGATTAATATCGTAGAGATTATATAATTTATTTATTGCTTGGTTAATAACCTTATTAATAAAATAATTATAATCTTCTAGTAATAAACTAGGTGCTTTTTGTTTATTTTGCTCAATTAACGCATATTCAAATACTTGTCTTGCTGTCATTTTTTATTATTTCTTAGTATTTGGTTTATTTGGTTTTGTCTCTTCTACAGAGCCGCCATTATTCATTTTAGTTGAGTCAAAGTGCGGAATTCCATCTGTAAGTGTGGCACTTGCTTGATCTAGTTCTGTTTTAGTCATTAATTGTGGATAAGTTTCTCTTTTTATAGAGTCTACAATTTTCTTGTATCTTACATCTTTAAACAGACTAATTACAGCTTCAATTGATCCGCCTAGCATCTTATCATCATAATTATAGATGTTATCTTTCTTTTTAATAACTCCTAAATCTAATGCATCCATTATAAATAAATGCATCTTCCAATCTTCTCCTTCGTACAAATCAATAATCTTTTTCGGAGTTTTTTCTGCTATTTCAAGTAAATAATCCAGTATATCTGCCGATATTGCATTTGATAAATTTCTACCTAATACTTTACATTTTTTTATTCTTCCCTGTTCAGTATCATCATAAATATAGTTTTCCGCTCTATTTATAAGTTTTTTCTTTGATACTCTAACTGTTGCAATTTCACCAGGTCTTTCAACATATAAATCTGCAACACCATATCTTTTTGCATTTCCATCTATAATTAGATCTCCATGATCATCTCTCTGATATCTATCCTTTGCAATCCAGTTGCAATATTCAATAGCTTCCCAATTTGCTTTATCTACTACATCATCTAAATTAAAGTATGTACCATCAACTATTTGAAACACATGATTGGCAGGAACATAGTGTACTTGACCAGAATTCATTTGTTTTATTTCATCTTCTGATAATATCATATCTCCATTAGAATCTATAGTTTTTACACATGGAGGTAATTTTCCGGTTTTTGGGTTTGGACAAGGTTGAATAAAATATGTTTGATTTACTTTTCCATAAACACTCCTAAGAATGATCTCATTGCTCATATTCATTATTATTTTTTATATTATTATTTTTTGTAATCTACTAATAAAAAATCTAAAAAAGAGAGGGATTTTCTCCCTCTCTGTGTTATATTTCCTCTATAATAAAAGATTTATAAGGAGCAAATGCTGTAATTCCTGCATAACCAGCAACGATTAATTTAGAACCTGCAACAGGTGAACTTACAATACCACTTGTGATACCATCTACTCCACCAACTCCAGGATATTTAGATGTAACAAATTCAGCACCCTGCAATGTAAAGGCTGCAATAGCAGGCTGATTAGTTGTCATATCAGGAGTCATGTCTAAACAGATTCCATATCCTTTTCTGTCGTATTCTTTTGATAATGCACGGTCTACCATGAATGTAACTGTATTACCAGAAATTTCATAGCTAACAAATGTTCCACCAACTTTCATTGGGTTATCTGCTTTTACCATACTTTGTGTAGCTTTTGAGTAAAGCATAGTTGGAGTTGAACCCCATAATTTTAACCAATCACCAAGAACTGTGTTAATTTGTCCCCAAAGTCTATCATTAACTACGAATGTATAATGATTTCCTGTTGGATTAACAGCTTTCTGGCTTAATTGCTCCATTACTGTGTTAATAACATTAACATTTAATTTTGCAAATTTGTATTTAGAAGCAAATCTTTCAATCTGTGGAATAAGACCATCTCCAGCAACTAAAGGTCTTCCATCTTCTGTAAGAACAGTAGATTTACCATTAGCATCCATAGTGGTTTTCTGCCATAGTAATGCATTATTTTTAACAAGCTGGAATGAATTCAATAGATCTTTTTCCATTTTGTTTAATTTGAAGATTTTTTCTTTAAGCTCACCATTTCCGTCTCCAGAAGCTATTTTAATGAACTGATCTTCCATCTGAGCATAACGAGATGAATATGAAATATCATTTCTATGTTCAGTAATCCATTGACGATGTTTCTCAATATTTGATTGATATTTTGTGAAACCTTCTTCGTGATATTCTGGCATAATATTAGCTAAGAATCTTGTAGTATCTCCTAATTGGCATACTGTAGAATCTAATACTGATGAAAAATCAGCATCAATTAGCTGTACTGTATATTCCCAAAAATTATCTGCTTTTCTTTGTGGTGTAGTTTTTACAATACACTGTTGACGAGAACCGTCAATTTTAAAGGTATCATATTTCTCATAGTATCTTTCTTTGAAATACATTAAGATGTCTGAACCTAATGCTCCATCACCTACTGGTGCAGCAGCAAATTCTACTCTTTTTACGAATTCAACATCAATTTCCCATTCTATCATTAATGAGTTAATTGGTTGAAATTTATTTACTGTTTTTGAATTATAGTAAACATTAGATAAAGCTTCTGTAAGGAATGTGGCAGTATTCTGAGTATTCATTCTGGCCATAACTCCCATCATTTTAGGTCTAGTACCTAAGAATTTATAAAAGTCTTCATATGTTCTACTATGAGCCATTTCTGGTTTTAAGTTAACGTAACTTGCGATAATCATAGTTTAGTTTATTTAAAGATCATTAATATTTTTTACTTCATTAGGTTTTCGCGTAACCTTTTGCTTATCTTGTTTAAGTTTTTTAATTTCTTCTTCGTACGCATCTTCTATAGCCTTAAATGCTTCTTTCCCATATCTAAGATACCATGCAGCTTCATAAAGTTTTTCTGGTGTATTTAGATCTATTGAAAATTTACTCATTCCTGAATCATCTAATTCTAATAGGTATTTTAGCGTTTCTATCTTTTCCGGCTCTTCTAAATATATACCATGAAAGTCCTCAATATTTTGAGATATATTATTCATAGTAGTGGCAAATTCATTGTATTGTTTTTGTTGAGTTGATTCATATTCATTTTGCCTTTGAATTTTAATTTCATCTTCTAATTTTTTATATTCCTCTCTTAATTTTGAGGTCTTTTTTGTAAATAAATCTGGGTTTTTTAATTCTTTCTCTAATTCTAGAGCTAGTTCATCTTCTGTTAAATCGAATTTATTTTTTAAATCTAATAAGAATAGTTCTTTATCATCATAATTATCAATATCATATGACTCTTGTCCAGTATATCCAATCTCATTTAGTATTGAGGCTCTGTACTGCTCAAGAAAATCTGCCATAGATAAATTATTTTGTCTTAAATGATTTATTACTTCAATTTCTGTATCATCCAGGAAATTTTCAATAGAATTATCATTCTGACTTAAAATTTCAAGTTGATCTTCTTTAGACAAATCGCTAAAGTTAATAATTTTTTCTTCTTCATTCTCATCTAGTATAGTAATTTTTCTATCATTTATACCTCTGAGTTTTAATAAATCATCTAATATTGACGGCTCCTCAATTTTAGGTTCCTGAGGATTACTAAATATATCTATCTGCTCAGCAGTTTCCTCATCTATAATAGGTTGTTCTAGTTCTACATCTGTTAAATTTAATTCTTCATCGAAAACATTATCCAAATTTTCCATTGTCATTTACATCATTTAATTTATAATATTTTTTATATAAATACTTCTACATTAAAATTTCATAAAAAATAGAAGTAGTTTATTTATTGTGCAAAATTACAATCATTATTTAGAATAAAATCTATAAATTATATAAATATATAAAATATTAGCTACAATTATTATTATAGTAATTTATTTATTTTTTCTATTGCATTTACAATTGTTTTTACAAATCTATCATTATATGATTTATTAGTAAGTATCTCTACATCTTCTCTATTGTCTTGAAAACATCACTCTATTAATACAGAAGGACAATTTGTTTTATATATTACTGTAAAATCAGCCTCTTTGTCTAAATCTCCATCAGATTTATCAGTTCTTGGTTGTAGTTTTGAAAACTCAGTTATTAGATCCTTCATAATTATCTCAGCTATTTTATCTGAATTATTTTGTCCTTTTGTAGTATATACTGTAAATCCCCTAGCATTCATCCATTTATCTCCCATTCCAGCAGCATCTACGTGAAAGGATAAAAATATCTTCTTTCCATCTATTTTATTTGCTGCAGCAGCTCTATTACTTAATCCTATTTCTTTTGTAGTTGGATTTGATTGAAAAACTTCATATCCAAGAGATTTTAATTTAGCTGTTATTTCTGCAATTCTTTCTCTAGATCACTTATATTCTCTGAATTTTCCATCAGGACTTCTTTTTCCAGGAACCTCTTCTCCATGAGCTGCATCTAATACTATTTTTATATTTTTCATATTATGGTACTATTACTTTACTTGTTATTTCATTTATACTAAAAAATATATCTACTTTTACTGGAAATTTAAGACATCTACAAGCTCTGATTAATTCATTACTAAGTTTTTCTTTTGTATAAATTATAATATCATAGTCACTTGTTTCTACTCAATTTCCATTTACTCTGGATCCAAAAACAGAAATTTTAAACTCATCTAATAATGAGCCTAAAATTTCTTTAATTTCTAAAAGTACTAATTTTGAATCTTCTGGAAAATCTTCAAATTTTGTAATTTTATCATGTGTTTTTGGATTAATAACTTTGGATTTTAACGGCATTTCAGAGATAGGCCATCTTCTATTATCTGGTTTATACATATTATGTTAATAAATAATTTGATCCAAATGCATCTGGACTAGATATTCCATAGTAAAATCCATCTAAAGTATATGTATATTTATACGTAGTTCCTTCTGTAAGAACTGATAAATTCACTTCAAATGAGTTTATTTCTTGAGTTTTTTCCATTTTATAGAAATCTTCATAAAAAATTAAATTCCCATGTACATAATGAGATTTTATTATTAAATTTACTCAGTCTGCAATAATTGTAACATATGGATCTTGTTTAGAATCTATTGCAGTTACTAAATTATTTCCATCTATTGTAAGCGTATAATTATATGTTTCAGAAGTTAATATTGGAATATCATTTATTATTATAGAATCTATAGAATATATGTATGGAAAACTAAGTGGTAAGAAATTATTTGTTGAATGATAATAGTATTTACCTCCGCTAGTTGGCTGCATTACATACATGTTATAAAGTATATTTAAATTAGAACATAGGACATATGGAGAACCAATATACCCATGATTTGGTAATGTAACTCCTTCATTAGTGTATACAAAAGAAGTAAATTCACCTTGTGGAAAAGTTGCAGGATTATATCCTATTGTTAATGAAAAAGTAGTATTATTAATAATGTCAAATGAATACATGTCTTCATAAAATATGACTTCAGGATTATCTCCAAGCAATGAATTTATCCAGTCTACCATATTAGCAAAATATGCCCCAGATTCACCTGTACCAACAAGAACTTCAGATAAACTATTTATAGTTAATATACTATTTTCTAATCCAGTACTACTTCCATTGATTTTAAAGTCAAGTATTTTAAAAGACATTGGAAACATTGACTCATTCCAAGATCTGTTTATAAGATAATATCCATCAGGTATAAATTGAGTACCCATTGACACACAATATCTTGTATAGGTTTTAGTCGGTTCGGTGATAGTTACTGATGCTAAAGCAGTGGCTCCGGTCGCATCGGTTACGGTTACAGTGTAGGTTCCGGCAATCAGTCCGGTGGCAGTTTGTGTAAGTTGAGCCAAAGGATCATCCC